>WNGG01000552.1_pt1 | contig 40721 bp, 34 predicted proteins | sample 5400661 | NCBI WGS metagenome assembly WNGG01 (sample SAMN13153372, study PRJNA577476) | soil metagenome | isolation source: 100 cm soil or saprolite under Garry oak tree replicate 1 | place: USA:California | collected 2016-06-15
TACCTGCTGGTCATCGCCTGGCTGCTCCGTCCGCCGGGCGGGCTGCTCGGCCGCTACATGATCCGCGTGGAGGGGAACGGGGAGATTCCGGTCTACGAGCGGCTCGATCCGCAGATCGATTTCCCGGTGCCGCAGCGCCTCGACGCGGCCTACATCTTCCACTGGGACCTGAGGCGCCTGGGCTTCCCGGCCTCCATGCCTCCCGCCTCGATCCACTGGAGGGGGCTCCTGCGCGTCCCGCGCAGCGGGGAGTACGGCTTCTCGGTCGAGTCGCAGGGGGCAACGGCGCTCCGGATCGACGGTGCGTCCCTGGAGATCGAGCCCGACGCCTTGACCGAGTGCACCCTGACGGCCGGGCTGCATCCAATCGAGCTCGACTACGCGGTGGCCGAAGGGGAGGCGAAGGTAGTGCTGCGCTGGCGCCCGCCGGGGGAGCGTGCGCGGCCGATCCCTTCCGCGGCCCTGGCCCCCGATCGCTCCGCCATCGATCGCGCGGGCCGGCGGCGTCTCGCCGGCGAGGGCCTTCTGGTCGCGGGACTCGCGGCCGCGATCGTCGCCGGGGTCGCCGCGCGTCGCGGGAACGGAGCGGCCGCGCGCCTCGCGGCGCGGATCGCGGCGGAGCGCGGCCGGCTCGCCCTGGGAGCGATCCTGATCCTGGCCGCCGTCCTCCGCCTCCACGACTACACCCTGGTCCCGTTCCACCACGAGACCGCCGACGAGTACCAGCACGCCTGGGAAGGCTGGAACCTCCTGCACCACGGGATCCCGCAGGCCTGGAGCACCTTCCCGGATCGGTATCCTCCGGCTCGGATCCAGGATCTCCGGTGGTTCGGCGATCGCTACGTGCTCGTGCAGCCCTACTTCGATCACCCGCCGCTCTTCTCGATCCTCGTCGGGGCGGTGGCGACCGCCGTCGACGTGTTCGGCCACCTCGCCGCGGTCACGCCTCTCCCCGGCCCGTTCGACGCCTTCGCCTGCAGCCTGCCGGTGATGCGACTCGTGCCGATCGCCCTGAGCCTCGTCGGGCTCGTGATGCTGTGCGGCCTGGCGCGCGCCTACGGCGTGCCGGAGCGCGCCGCCCTGCTGGGAGCGCTGGTCTACGCCGTCCTGCCGGTGATCGTCCTGTCGCATCGTCTGGTCAAGGGGGAGAGTCTCCTGGCGCTGCTGCTCATGGGCGCGATCCTGGCGGCCCGCCGGCACGAGGCGACGGGGGCCCCGCGCGACGCCGCGGTCGCCGGGCTCCTGTGCGGGCTGTCGCTCTGGACCAAGGCGACCGGCGTCGCCGTTGTGGCCGTGGTGCTGGTGATGCTTCTCTCCGCGCGGCGCGCGCGGGGGGCGCTGCTGGCGTCCGGGATCGCCCTGGGCTTCCTGGGGCTGTACGTGCTGTACGCCTGGGCCTTTGACCTCGGGATCTTCCTCAACGTGCTGCAGGCGCAGGCGACCAGCAAGTGGGTGAGCCTCGACGCGCTCCAGGATCTCCTCTCGGGGAAGGTGGTCACGAAGCTGTTCGGGCGCGGGACCTACCTCTGGCTGCTCCTCGCCGCCGGCGTCATGGCCTTCCGCAGGCAGCGCGCGCTCCTCCTGCCGGTGGCGATCTACGCCACGATCATCGCCCTCACCGCGGACCAACGGGTGATCTACGGCTGGTACCGGATCCCTCTCTACCCGTTCCTCTGCCTGGCGGCCGGCCTCTACCTGGAGGAGATGATCGAGGCGTCCGATCTGTTCCTCTCCTTCCCGTTCGCCGCCACCGCGGTCTCGGCGGGGCTGCTGTACGTCCTGCCGCCGGCGCAGAGCAAGGGGGCGATGTCCCTCTTCGCGCTTCTGGCGGTCGGCCCGTACCTCCTGCGCCTGGCGCGCGAGGGGCCCCGAACCACGAGGCTGGCGCGCGCCGCGACCTACCTCCTCCTCCTCCTGCTCGTCGTCACCAGCGTGGGGACGATCGGCAACGTCCTGGAGATCTACGCCTCCACGCGCGGCGTTCGGTAGGAGAGCGTCCGGGGGGGGCGCCGCGTCCGGAGGCGGGCCGTCTCAGGAGGATGCGCGCAGGCGGGCGATCCCCGAGCGGATCAGGCGGTCGACGAGCGCGGCGGTGCGGGCCTCGCAATAGACGCGAAGGACGGGCTCGGTCCCCGAGGCGCGAAAGAGGATCCATCCTTCGTCGCCGAGGAGCAGCTTGACGCCGTCGAGCGTGTCGACGCCCCGGACGGCCACGCCGGCGATCCGGGACGGGGGCCGGGCCCTGATCCGCGCCACGGCCCGCTGGCCGCGCTCCGCGGCCACGGGGAGATCGACCCGCCGGTACGCATAACGGCCGTACTCCGACTCGACCGTCCGGATACGACGGCTCAGACGCCTGCCGCCCGTCGCCAGGATCTCGAGGAGCAGGAGCCCGATCAGGATGCCGTCGCGCTCCGGCAGGAAGCGCTTCACTCCGATCCCGCCGCTCTCCTCGCCGCCGATCAGGATGTCCTGTTCCAGCATCAGCCGCGCGACGTGCTTGAAACCGATCGGCAGGTCGAAGAACGGCAGGCCGTAGCGGCGCGCGATCCGCTCCGCCAGGAGGGTGTTGGCGAAGGTGCGGGCGATGCCGCCGCGCCACCCCTTCCCCTCGAGGAGGTGGAGGGCCAGCAAGGGAAAGATCTGAAGGGAGGAGAGGATGCGCCCGGACTCGTCGCAGACGCCGATCCGGTCGGCATCGCCGTCGGTGGCGATGCCGAGGTGGGCGCGGCGCCGCATCACCTCGCGCGCCAGGGTCGCGAGGTTCTCGGGGCGCGGCTCGGGCGGCGTGCCCCCGAACAGAACGTCGGGGTCGCCGTGCAGCGTCCAGACGCGCGCCCGGCCGCCGCGCAGGAGGCCCTCCAGGATCCGCCCGCCCGCGCCGTGCATGCTGTCGACCACGACACGCAGGGGCGCCTTGCGGAGCCTCTCGAGATCGACGACCGCGTTCAGGCGCGGGACGTAGCTGGGCAGAAACGGATGGCGGCGATCGGGAGCCCGGCCGGCTCGTGGCGCGCGCCTGCCGATGAGCGCCTCGAGGCGAGCGGTCAGCTCGGGCGGGGCGCTTCCCCCGAAGGCCGCCTTGACCTTGAGGCCGTTGTAGCGGGGAGGGTTGTGGCTCGCCGTGATGCAGACACCGAGGGGCGCCGCGGAGGCCACCACCTGGCAGGAGACCATCGGCGACGTCGTGGGTCCGTCGGGGAGAATCGTCGGGATGCCGTTCCCCTCCAGGACTCCCGACACCGCCTCCGCGAAACGCCGGCTCAGGAACCGGACATCGTGGCCGACGGGGACCGGCGATCCCGATCGCCCCTCCTCGTGGACCAGATCCGCGATCGCCTGGGCGACGGCGCGCACGCCGTCGAAGGTGAAGTCGTCGGCGATGACGCCGCGCCAGCCGTCGGTCCCGAATCGGATCATCGCTCCGGTTGACCGTCCCTCGCGGCCTGTGCTATTTTTCGGAGGCCTCACGCTTCGGGCGATCACGCGCGCTCCTGGCGCGAGCGCTCGGAGACACGACCTCGCGGGCGCATTCTACTACACGGAGCGGCACCCTCCGGCAGCGGATGGGATGATCAACCTTCCGACCTGGATCACGATCATCCGCATCTTCCTGACACCCGTCCTCGTGGTGATCCTGATGACCAAGACGACGGGCCTCGAGCACTTCGGCCTGTCCTGGCAGACGATCGGCGTCCTCGTCTTCCTCGTCGCGTCGTTCACCGATTACCTCGACGGCTGGCTGGCCCGGAGGCGCGACCAGGTGACCAAGCTCGGCATCCTCCTCGATCCGATTGCCGACAAGCTGCTGACCTCGGCCGCTTTCATCTCCCTGGTGGAGATCGGGGCCGCCCGCGCCTGGATGGTCTGGATCATCATCGGGCGCGAGTTCGCCGTGGACGGCCTCCGCATGATCGCCAGCAGTCAGGGGGTGACGATCGGCGCCAGCGTCTGGGGAAAGTACAAGACCGCCACGCAGGTGGTGGCGATCGTCCTGCTGATCCTCGGCAACCGCTACCTCGGGAAGTGGGACCTCGCGGGCGACGTCGCGATCTGGGCCGTCGTGGGGCTGGCGACCTTCTCGGCGTGCGATTACTTCCTGAAGTTCTCGCGGCGCCTGGGCGTCGTCGGTGGCCCCTCCGCGCCGTCGGGAGGCGGAGTTGGCTAGGAGACGTCGGGCCGACCAGACCGTCCTCGGCCGGTTGCGTCAGCTCTTCCTGACCGGCCTCGTGATCATCCTTCCCCTCGTCATCACGTACTGGCTCCTGCAGATCCTCTTCGGAATCGTGCACGGCTTCTCGACGCCCATCATCCTCAGGATCCTGAGGGTGATGCAGATGCCGTACATCGACGACCCGGCCTTCACGGAGTACCTGGCGCCCCTCATCGGCGTGCTGGCCACCTGCGTCGTCATCCTGATGGTCGGGATCCTGACGACGAATCTCCTGGGTCGCCGCATCGTGGCCGCCTTCGACGGTCTGATGCTCCGCATACCCCTGATCAAGGGGATCTACGGGTCGGCCCGCCAGCTCCTCGACGCCTTCAACAGGAAGACCACGTCCTTCCAGCGGGTTGTGGCGGTCGAGTACCCTCGTAGCGGGATCTATACGCTGGGCTTCGTGACCCGCGACCAGGTCGCGATGCTGGAGGGCGAAGGGAGGAAGCGGACGGCGTACACCCTCGTCTTCCTCCCGACCAGCCCGAACCCGACGTCGGGCTGGATGGCGGCGGTCCCCGACGGGGAGGTGATCCCGCTCGACATCACGATCGAGGAGGGGGTCAAGCTGGTCGTCAGCGGCGGCCTGGTCGTGCCGCCCGCCTGGATCCGGCGGTAGGGGCCGAGGGTGGCGGAATGTTCTACTGGTTCGTCAAGGCGGTGTTTCATCCCTTTGTCGCGCTCTATCTCGGGCTGACGCGCGACGGTCTCCAGTACCTGCCGCGTCGCGGTCCGGCGATCGTGATCTGCAACCACGCCTCGTACATGGACCCGATCCTCCTCGGCTCCGCGGCCCCGCGCGCGATCCACTTCATCGTGCTGCAATGGATGTACGACCTCCTCCTCCTGCGCTGGTTCTACTGGGGGATGGGGACGATCCCGGTGCGCGGCGAGGGGCAGGACTCGAAGGGCGTCAAGCGGGCGATCCGCGCGCTCGCGCGGGGGCGGGTCGTCGGGATCTTCCCCGAGGGAACCCGCAGCGCCGATGGCCGCCTCCACGACGCCCGTCCCGGGGCCGCCATGATCGCCGCCCTCTCCGGCGCTCCGGTCGTGCCGGCCTACATCGACGGCGCGCGCGACGCGCTGCCGGTCGGGGGGCGGTTCCCGTCGCCGGCCCGTGTGCACGTCCGCTTCGGACCGCCGCTGCGCTTCGAGCGTCGTCGCGGGCGTGCCGGCCGTGAGGCGCTTCTCGACTTCACCGAGAAGATGCTCGAGGCGATCCGCAGGCTCGAGCCGGCCCCATGACGGAACGACGCGCGGAATTCATCGCCATCGGATCGGAGCTCCTCGAGCCGTGGCGGCTCGACACGAACGGCTCGTTCGTGGCCCTCCGCCTGGGGGAAGCCGGCATCACGATCCGGTTCCGTACCGTTGTGGGGGACATCCTCGAGGACCTCCAGGAGGCGTTCCGCGTGGCCCTGGCGCGGTCCGACGTGGTCGTGGCGACGGGGGGGCTCGGGCCGACGGTCGACGATCTGACCCGCGAAGCTCTCGCCGGTGTCCTCGGTGTCCGGCTGGTCGAGGACCCCGGGATCGCTCGTTCGATCGAGGAACGCTTCCGCCGTCACGGGCGGGAGATGCCGCCGCGCAACCGGCTCCAGGCGCTGGTCCCGGAGGGGGCCGAGGTCCTCCCCAACCGGATCGGGACGGCGCCCGGGCTGCTCGTGCGCAGAGACGCCGCCGTCCTGGCGGTGCTGCCGGGAGTCCCGGCCGAGATGCGGGCGATGGTCGACGAGGCCCTCCTGCCGCGTCTCGGGCCGACGGGGGAGCGTTTCGTCTACCGGGTCTTCAAGATCGCCGGCCTGACGGAGTCGGAGGTCGACCGGAGGCTGGCGGAGGTGCACCGGGGAGCGGCCGGGGTCTCCTGGACGATCCTGGCGGCCCCCGGCCAGATCGAGATTCACCTTCGAGAGAGGGTGAAGGACGGCGAGCCGCCCGTCGCGATCGAGAGGATCGATCGCGAGATCGAAGTCGTCCTGGGACGCCACCTCTTCGCGCGCGACGCCGCCACCATGGAGGAGGTCGTGGGCGGCCTGCTGCTCCGGTCGAGCGCGACCCTCGGGATCGCCGAGTCGCTCACCGGCGGTTGGATCGCGCGGAGGGTCACCGCGGTCCCGGGCGCCTCGAGATATTTCCGGGGCGGGGTCGTCTGTTACAGTGACGAGTCGAAGATGAAGGCGGCGAGCGTGCGCGCCGAGACGCTCCGGACCCACGGCGCGGTCAGCGCCGAGACGGCGGTCGAGATGGCCCGAGGGATCCGGGGACTCCTCGGCACGACCTGGGGGCTGGCGGCGACCGGGTTCGCCGGGCCGGAAGGGGGGGGAGAGGGGATCCCGATCGGGACCGTCTTCTTCGGTCTCAGCGGTCCGGCCGTCGAGCGCAGCGAGCGGTCGATCCTGCCGGGGGAGCGCGAGACGGTGCGGGAGCGCGCCGCGCAGATCGCGCTCGATCACCTGCGCCTGGCGCTGCTCGGGGAGCGGCCGTGAGGCTCCGCCGGCACGTCGCGTGAGGCTCTTCGTCGCGCTCGACCTGACCCGCGACGTGCGTGCGCGTCTCGAAGCGCTGCAGGCGGCGCTGCGGACGATGCCGCTGCCGTTGCGCTGGGCGCGGCCCGAGGGGATCCACCTGACGCTCAAGTTCCTCGGCGAGGTCGCGCGCGAGCGGCTCGACGAGGTGGAGGCGGCCCTCGAAGCGGCCGCCCCGCGGCACGCTCCCTTCCTCCTGGAGGCGGAGGGCGTCGGCACCTTCCCGGAGGCCGGGCCGCCCCGGGTGATCTGGGTCGGGGTTCGTGACCCCTCCGGGGCCGCGCGCGCGCTCCAGGAATCGATCGAGGCGGAGCTCGAGGCGATCGGCTTCGCCCGCGAGAGGCGCGGCTTCACCCCGCACCTGACCCTCGGCAGGGCGCAGGGGCCGGGGCGCGGCGACTGGCGTTCGTTCCTCGAGCGATCGTCGTTCGGAGCGCCGGAACGCTTCGCGGTGGGCGACTACGTGCTGTTCCTCAGCCGGCCGGGTCCCGGGGGCACGGCCTACCAGGCGCTGCGGCGTTACTCTCTGGAGGGGGGCGTGTCGCGATGATCTCGGCAGCGCAGCTCGGGTCGGCCGTGCTCGCCTTCCTGGTCGGCGCCATCCCGTTCTCGTTCCTCCTGGCGCGGATCTTCGGCGGCATCGACATCCGCAAGATCGGCAGCGGCAACATCGGCGCCACCAACCTGGCGCGCGCGCGCGGCCTCGGAGTGGGCGTCCTCGGTCTCGCCCTCGACGCCGCGAAGGGGGTGGCCGCGGTCCTCCTGGCCCGCGCGATCGCGGGCGGCGGTGCGCCGGGGTCCGCGATCGAGGCCGTGGCGGGAGGAGCGGCTGTCCTCGGGCACGCCTTCACGCCCTTCCTCAGGTTCAAGGGAGGGAAGGGCGTCGCCACCGGCGCCGGCGTCTTCGGCGTGCTGGCGCCGCGGGCCCTCCTGGTCGCCGTGGGGATCTTCATCCTCGCCACCGCCGCCAGCCGGATGGTGTCGCTCGGATCGGTGCTGGCGGCCGCTGCGCTCCCGATCGCGGCCCTGCTCCTCGGCAGCGGGAGGACGGTGACGCTGGCCGCCCTGGCGATCGCGGCGCTGGTCGTCGTCCGTCACAGGAAGAACCTTGCCCGCATCGTGCGTGGCTCGGAGAGCCGCCTGGGGACGGGAGCGGGCGCGCCAGGGAGCGGCCCGTGAAGGGGCATGCGGCCGTCGTCGGCGCGGGAAGCTGGGGGACGGCGCTGGCGACCCACCTGGGACGCTCGGGAACCGAGACCATCCTGTGGGCGCGCACCCCCGCCACGGCGGAGGCGATCGGCGCCGCGCGCGAGAACCGCGACTACCTCCCCGGAACGCGGCTGCCGGACGGTGTGCGGATCACCGCCGACCTCGCCGGCGCCCTGCGCGGAGCGGCCCTCGTCCTCTTCGTCCTGCCGGCCCAGGCCAGCCGCGCGATCTTCCGGCGCGCGGCGCCCCACCTGGAGCGCCGGGCGGATCTCGTGATCGCCTCCAAGGGGATCGAGCAGGAAAGTCTCCTGCGTCTCTCTCAGGTGCTGACCGGCGAGGTCGGTGTCTCGTCCGCCCGGCGGGTCACGGTCCTCTCCGGCCCCTCCTTCGCGGCGGAGGTGGCGCGGGGCGATCCGACGGCCATCGTGGTCGCGGGGATCGGCGACGCCGCCACCCGGCGCGTGCAGGGGGCGCTCTCGTCGGGGCCGCTGCGAATCTACCGCAACCGCGACCTGATCGGCGTGGAGCTGGCGGGGGCGCTCAAGAACATCATCGCGCTCGCCACGGGCATCGTCGAGGGGATCGGCTTCGGCTTCAACACCCGTGCCGCTCTCATCACGCGGGGGATCGCCGAGATCGCCAGGCTCGGCATGGCCCTGGGAGGGCGCCCCGCCAGCTTCGCGGGGCTGGCGGGGGCCGGTGACGTGATCCTCACCTGCACCGGGGGCCTGAGCCGCAACCGGCAGGTCGGGATCGAGATCGGGCGCGGCCGCCGCCTCGAGGAGGTGCTGCGCGGCATGCGCATGGTGGCCGAAGGGGTCCCGACCACGCGCGCCGCGCTCGCGCTGGCGGAGCGTCATGGGGTGGAGATGCCGATCGCTCGCCAGGTCCACCGGGTGCTGTTCGAGGGTCGGGCGCCGCGTGACGCCGTGGCCGATCTCCTGGCGCGACCGCTCAAGGAGGAGGCGTGATCGATCTGCACAACCATCTCCTGCCGGGGATCGACGACGGCGCCAGGCGCCTCGACGAGACGCTGCAGTTCCTGCGGATCGCCCGGCAGGACGGCGTGCGCACGGTGGTCGCCACGCCGCACATGAAGCCGGGGGTGTATGACAACCGCCGCGACACGATCCTGGAGCGGGTGGCGCTGGTGCGGGAGGCGCAGAAGGGAGACGAGGCGGAGGGCGTCACGCTCCTCCCGGGGGCCGAGGTCTATTTCACCGCCGACCTGCCGGAGCGCGCGCGCGCCGGGGCGCTGATGACGATCGGCGATCGTGGCCGGTACCTTCTGCTGGAGCTGCCGTACCAGCAGATCCCGCTGGGGGTCGACGACATGATCTTCAAGCTCAGGCTCCTGGGGATCACCCCGCTCATGGCCCACCCCGAGAGGGTCGCCTATTATCTCGAGGACCTCGAGCGCGTGGCGCTCTCGGTCCGTCTCGGCGCTCTCACCCAGGTCACCGCCGGGTCGATCACCGGCCGGTTCGGCGAGAAGGCCCGGGACTTCGCGCTGGCCCTTCTGCAGCGCAACCTCCTGCACGTGCTCGCCAGCGACAGCCACGACACACGCTACCGCCCGCCGATCCTGTCGGAGGCGGTCGGCGTCGCCGCCGGCCTGGTCGGGGAGGCGGCGGCGCGCCGCCTGGTCACGGACGTCCCCCAGGCGATCCTCGCGGGGAAGGACGTGGAGACGCGGGAAGCGCCGGCGCCGCCGCGCAAGGGGGTTCTCGGTCGCCTCCGTTCCTTCATCGCGCGTCGAGGCGCGGGGCGCTGAACGCCCCCGTCCGGTTTACAAAAGTCCTTGAGTTTGATAGCATTAGCGGGCTTCTTCGCGGATTGGAGTGAAGCGATGAGGGGCGGACACCGGAGAGCTGGCCGGCGGGCGGCGGGCTTCATCGCCGTCGCGATGGGCTGCGCTCTGACCGGGGGAGCGCTCGCGACCTCGAAGTCCGACGAAGGGAGCGCGCAGCGCTACTACCGGCTCGGCCAGACGCAGTTCGAGCAGGGGAAGACATTGCAGGCGATCGAGTCGCTGAAGAAGTCGCTCGAGTTCGATCCGAAGCTCGCCGAGGCGCACGACTACCTCGGGGTGATCTACCTGCAGCAGAGCGATCCCGACCGGGCGGTGAAGCATCTCAGGAAGGCGATCGACATCAACCCCTACTTCACCGAGGCGCACAACACCCTGGGGGTGGCCTACAACGTGCTGAAGAAATACGACCGGGCGCTGGAGGAGTTCGAGGTCGCCCTGAAGGATAAGACCTATCCGACGCCGGAGAAGATCCACTTCAACATGGGGAAGCTCTACACGGACCGCGGCATGTATCCCGATGCGATCCGCTGCTTCGAGCAGGCGCTGAAGGGCAAGCCGGACTACCTCAACGGGCTGCTCGGTCTGGGCCTGGCCTACAAGAAGTCGGGGCGCGGCGACCTGGCGGTGCAGCAGTTCAAGAAGGTCGTGAGGCTCGGTCCGAACTCCGCCGAGGCGACCGAGGCCCGCCAGTACCTCGACGGCAAGGTGGCGCAGGAAGGGTCGTGAACGGCGGTGCGGCGTCGCCCGCCGCCCGGGCCGGTCATCTGGAGCGGCTGCGCCAGGGGCTGCTCAAGACCCGCGAAGGGCTCATGGGGCGGATCGCCTCGCTCTTCCGCGGAGAGCGCCCGGGCGCCGACTGGGCTGAAGAGCTGGAGGCGGCGCTGATCGAGGCCGACGTGGGCCCGGCCGCGGCGGCTCGGATCGTCGCCGCGGTGCCCACCACGTCCGGGGCGGCGGCGCCCTCCTGGGAGGGGGTGCGCCGGGCCGCCCTCGGGATCCTGAGGGAGATCCTGTCAGGCGGCGCTGGAGAGACGGCGCCGGCCGCGGGCCGGCCGCGGGTGATCCTTTGCGTCGGGGTGAACGGCGGAGGGAAGACGACGACCGCCGGAAAGCTGGCCGCGCGGCTGGTGCGGGAAGGGAGGCGCGTCGTGGTCTGTGGTGCGGATACCTTCCGCGCCGCGGCCGGCGAGCAGCTCAGAATCTGGGCCGATCGGACCGGAGCGGAGTTCGTGGGCCATCGTCCCGGCGCCGATCCATCGGCGGTCGTCTACGATGCCGCCTCGGCCGCGCTGTCGCGCGAGGCCGACGCCCTGATCGTCGACACGGCGGGGCGTCTGCACACGCAGGACCCGCTGATGCGGGAGTTGGAGAAGATCGTGCGCGTGGTCGGGCGGAGGATCGCGGGGGCGCCCCACGAAGTGCTCCTGGTCCTCGACGCGACCACGGGGCAGAACGGCGTCAGCCAGGCGAGGGAGTTCCTGACGGCGGCGAGGGTGACGGGTCTGGTGCTGACCAAGCTCGACGGCACCGCCCGAGGCGGGGTGGCGGTACGCATCGTGCAGGAGCTGGGGATCCCGCTGCGCTACGTCGGCGTGGGCGAAGGGCCCGAGGATCTCGTCGACTTCGAGCCCGGCGAGTTCGTGGAGGGTCTCCTGCCATCCGCCGCGTGACGGCGGCGGACCGCCCGGGTCCGGGAGAGGAGCAGTGCGGCGCGGACGCGGTCGCGAGAACGACCTGCGCCATCTCCGCCTGGCGCTGCGGCTGGCGGCGCGCGGCGAAGGGCAGACGAGCCCCAACCCGATGGTCGGGGCGGTCCTGGTCCGCGAGGGGCGGGTGGTCGGGCGAGGCCACCACACCCGCGCCGGGGCCCCGCACGCGGAAGTGGTGGCGCTCGAGCAGGCGGGCGACCGGGCGCGGGGCGCGCGGCTCTACGTGAACCTGGAGCCCTGCTGCCATTTCGGCAGGACGCCGCCGTGCGCCGACGCTCTGATCGCGGCCGGTGTCCGCGAGGTCGTCGCGTGCATGCGGGATCCCGACCCGCGCGTCAACGGCGCCGGGTTCCGCGCGCTTCGGGCGGCGGGGATCGCGGTGCGGGTCGGTGGGCTCGAGGCGGAGGCCCGGCGGCTGAACGAGCGGTTCCTGCGCTACGCCACGGCGGGAGTCCCGTTCGTGACGCTGAAGGCCGGGATGAGCCTCGACGGGAGGATCGCGACTCGCGACGGGGAGTCCAGATGGATCACGTCGCCGCGCGCGCGGGCGGAGGCGCACCGCTTGCGGGAACGGCACGACGCGGTGCTCGTGGGCGTGAACACCGTTCTCGCCGACGATCCGCTTCTTTCGGCGCGGCCCCGGGCGGCGGGGCGGCGCGGGAAGCCGCCGGAGCAGGGGCGCGGGCCGCTGCGCGTGGTGCTCGATGCGCGCCTGCGGACGCCGACGGACGCACGGCTCCTGGTCGACGACGGCGCGGCGGGGGCGATGATCCTGACGCTGCCCGGAGCCTCGCCGCAGCGCCGCCGGCGGCTCGAGCGGGCCGGAGCGCTGGTGGTCGAGATCCCCGGGCGGGACGGGCGGGTCGACCTGAGGCGCGCCGTCGCGGACCTCGGGCGCCGGGGCGTGACGAGCGTTCTGGTGGAAGGGGGATCCGAGGTTCTCGGGTCGGCCCTCGATGACCGGGTGGGTGACCGGCTGGTGCTGTTCGTCGCGGGCCGGATCCTGGGTGGCCGTCGAGCGCTGCCGGTCTTCGGGGGGCGCGGGGCCGGGCGGCTGCGCGAGGCGGTGCGCCTGGGGCGGATGTCGGTGCGGCCGATCGGAGAGGACTTCGTGGTCGAGGGGACGATCGAGTTCCCTCGAAGGCGCGGGAGGTGATCGAGGCGATGTTCACGGGAATCGTGGAAGGGACCGGTCGGATCGAGGCCCTGTCGCGCCAGGGGCGCGAGACGCGGCTGCGGGTGGCGGCGCCGTTCCTGACGCCGGCGCTCGAGCGAGGCGCCAGCATCGCCGTCGACGGGGTCTGCCTGACGGCGATCGACAGCGGGCCGGGCTGGTTCGCGGCGGTCGTTTCCCCGGAGACCCTGTCGCGCACCACGCTGGCCCTGCGGGCGCCGGAGGAGCGCGTGAACCTCGAGCGGCCGCTCCGCCTCGGGGATCGGCTGGGCGGGCATCTGGTCCAGGGGCACGTGGACGACGTGGGCATCGTCGAGGGGGTCCGGCCGGAGGGGAGCGGGGCGCGGGTCAGGATCCGCTTCCCTGCGGAGCTCGCCGACCTCATCGTGATGAAGGGATCGATCGCCGTCGACGGCGTCAGCCTGACGGTCGCGGCACGGGGAGACCGGTGGTTCGAGGCGGCGCTCATCCCCGAGACGCTGCGGGCGACGCGCGCGCCGGACTACGCCTCGGGGAGCGCCGTCAACCTCGAGGTCGACATGATGGGACGGTACGCGATCGAGCATCTCAAGAGGCAACGGGAAGAGGCCCCTCAAGAGGCCCTCGTGACGCGGGAGCTCCTGGCCCGCCACGGGTTCGGAAGGAGGGATGAGGCGCGGTGAGCCCTAGAGGCCAGTCGGACGTCGGCGGCTCGCCGTTCGCCACCATCGAGGAGGCGGTGAAGGCGATCGCCGCCGGGCAGTTCGTGATCGTCGTGGACGACGAGGATCGGGAGAACGAGGGGGATCTCACGATCGCCGCGGAGAAGGTGACTCCCGAAGCGATCAACTTCATGGCGCGCTACGGGCGCGGGCTGATCTGCATGCCGATGACCAGGGAGCGCCTGAAGCAGCTGCAGATCCCCCAGATGGTGCAGGACAACACCTCGCCGTACAACACGGCCTTCTGCGTCTCGATCGAGGCGCGCCGCAATGTCTCGACCGGCATCTCGGCCGCCGACCGCGCCCATACGGTGGGGGTCGCCATCGACCCGAGGACGCGCCCCTCCGATCTGACACGCCCGGGACACATGTTCCCCCTGCGGGCCCAGGACGGGGGAGTGCTCAAGCGGGCCGGGCAGACCGAGGCGGCGGTCGACCTCGCCCGTCTCGCCGGTCTCTATCCGGCCGGCGTGATCTGCGAGATCATGAACGAGGACGGGACCATGGCGCGCATCCCCGACCTGGTGCGCTTCTCGCGCCAGCACGGGATCAAGATGATCACCGTCGCCGACCTGATCAGCTACCGCATGCAGCACGAGCGTCTGGTCAAACGGGTGGCGCAGCCGGTGCTGCCGACGGTCAACGGGCGGTTCCGCATCGTCGCCTACCGCAGCGGCATCGAGAAGAAGACGCACCTCGCCCTGGTCCTGGGCGACCTCCGGCCCGACGATCGGGTCCTGGTGCGGGTCCACTCCGAATGCATCACCGGTGACGTCTTCGGCTCGCTGCGCTGCGACTGCGGCGCCCAGCTCCGGCGCGCCATGGAGATCATCGCCGAGGAGGGGCAGGGGGTCATCGTGTACCTCCGGCAGGAGGGTCGCGGCATCGGGCTCATCAACAAGCTCAGGGCCTACGAGCTGCAGGACGCCGGCAAGGACACCGTCGAGGCGAACCACAAGCTCGGCTTCAAGGCCGATCACAGGGACTACGGCATCGGCGCCCAGATTCTGCGCGACCTCGGCTGCAACAGGATCCGGATCCTGACCAACAACCCAGGTAAGTTCACCTCCCTGCGCGGCTACGGCCTCGAGATCGTCGAGCGCGTCCCGCTCGAGGTGGCGCCCAACGACAACTCGCGCAAGTATCTGAAGACCAAGAAGGAGAAGATGGGGCACCTGCTGTCGCTCGTTTGAGCGGCCGAGGCGGCCCCGGAGGACGGATGTTCGAGGCTCTGACCGAGCGTCTGCAGAAGGCGTTCCGCGCCCTGCGCGGCCACGGCCACCTGACCGAGACGGAGCTGCGCGAGGGATTGCGCGAGATCCGCCTGGCCCTCCTCGAGGCCGACGTCCACCTGGGGGTGGTGAAGGAGATCATCGACCGGGTCCGCGTCAAGGCCGGCTCCGAGGAGGTCCTGGGCAGCCTCACCCCCGGCCAGCAGGTGATCAAGGTGCTGCGCGACGAGATGATCGCGATCCTGACGCAGGACGGGGAGGCGCGCCTCCGCCAGGCGGGGCCGCCGACGGTCATCCTGATGACGGGGCTCCAGGGGTCGGGCAAGACCACGACCACCGCGAAGCTGGCGCGCCTCCTCAAGTCGCAGGGTCGGTCCCCCCTCGTGGTGGCGGCCGACGTGCGCCGTCCCGCGGCGGTCGAGCAGCTCCGCGTCCTGGGGGAGCAGATCGGCGTGCCGGTGGCGGCGGGGCCGCCCGGGGAGGGAGCGGCGGCGGCCTGCCACCAGGCGCTGAAGGAGGCGCGGCAGGTGGGACGGGATCCGGTGATCGTCGATACGGCCGGCCGTCTGCACGTGGACGAGGAGCTCATGCTGGAGCTCGAGACATTGAAGGAGTCGCTGCGGCCGGCGGAGATCCTGTACGTGGCCGACGCGATGACGGGGCAGGATGCGGTGCGCTCGGCGGGCGTCTTCCACGCGCGCCTCGGCCTGACGGGCGTCATCCTCTCCAAGGCGGACGGCGACGCCCGGGGCGGGGCGGCGCTGTCGCTGCGCCACGTGACCGGCGTGCCGATCAAGCTCGTGGGCACGGGAGAGCACCTCGAGGATCTCGAGCCCTTCCATCCCGAGCGCATGGTGTCGCGCATCCTCGGCATGGGGGATGTCCTCACCCTCATCGAGAGGGCCGAGTCGGTGGCGTCGCGCGAGGACGCCGAGACGATGGCGCGGCGCCTGCGCCGCAACGAGCTGACGCTCGACGACCTCGCCCGGGAGCTGGAGAAGGTCAGTCGCATGGGGTCCCTCCGGCAGCTCCTCGGGATGCTTCCCGGGGCGGCCGCTCTCGGGGACATGCCGGTCGACGAGTCGAGCCTGGTCAGGACGCGCGTCATCATCGCGTCGATGACCCGCCGCGAGCGGACCCATCCGGAGATCATCGACGGCGGGCGGCGGCTGCGCATCGCGCGCGGATCGGGCACGTCGGTGGCGGACGTCAACCGGCTCCTGAAGCAGTTCAAGCAGATGAAGAAGATGATGAAGACGCTGGCGCGAGGAGGGAGCTCGGGTCTCCGCGCCGGCGGGACCTTCGGCGCCGGGCGACGCTGAACACGGGGAGGTGACGGAGTGCTGGTCATACGCCTCAGTCGGGCAGGAACGAAGAACAAGCCGTTCTACCGCGTCGTGGTCTCGGAGCAGACGCGACAGCCGCGCTCGCGGGTGACCGATCAGATCGGCTACTACGATCCCAAGACGAAGCCGGAGGTGGTGAAGATCGACGTCACCCGGGCCGACGCGTGGATCAAGAAGGGGGCGCAGCCGTCCCAGACGGTCCGGCAGCTTCTCGCGCGGGCGCGCTCCGCGGTGGCCGCATCCTGACAGGGAGCGGCAGGACGGGGGATCCCGACGTCAGGCTGTGGGTCGAGGCGGTCGCGCGCGACCTGGTCGACCATCCCGAGACGGTCGAGGTCCGGGCGGTCGAGGAGGACGGGGCGACCGTCCTCGAGCTCCTGGTCGATCCCCAGGAGATGGGGCGAGTCATCGGCCGGCAGGGACGGACCGCGCAGGCGCTCCGAACCCTCCTGGCGGTGGCCGGCGCGAAGCTCGGGGCGAATTACGAACTTGAGATCCTCGAGTAGCGGGAGAGGGCCGGAGGCCGGCCCGATGCGGCCGGTCGGAGAGATGCCGGTGCGGGTCGCCGCCCGCCTCAAGCTGCGCGGCCCGCTCGGCCGTCTGACGGCAACGCTGATCGAAGGCGGCATCGACCAGCTCCGGGACCGGGAGTGGGTCCTGGTCGGTCCGGCCGGGGGCGCGCTGAAGCGTTTCGAGGTGGAGGAGTACGCCACGTATGGACGGAAGGTCGTCGTGAAGCTCAGGGGGATCGACTCCGCCCTGCAGGCGGAGCCGCTGGTCGGCCAGGATATCTTGCTGCCCTGCAACGGGTTGGTTGATCTCCCCGAGGGCACCTATTATATTTTTGCCTTGATTGGCCTGAGGGTCTTCACCCGGGAGGGGCGGGAGATCGGCACGGTCCGTGACGTCCTGGAGACGGGCGGCACGCCCCTCCTGGCGATAGCCCCGGTGGCCGCGGGTGGCGCGCCGGCGCGGCGCGAGGAGATCCTGCTCCCCGCGGCGCGCTCGATCTGTCCGCTCATCGATCCCGACTCCGGCAGGATCACGATCGATCCTCCGGACGGGCTCTTGGAGCTGTATGGACTTTGACGTCATCACGGCGTTTCCGGGAATGTTCGACGGGCCGCTGTCGCACAGCATCGTGCGCCGCGCCCGGGATCGCGGCCTCGTGGCGGTGCGCGTGCACGATCTACGCGACCATGCCACCGATCGCCACCGCAAGGTGGACGACGTGCCATACGGCGGCGGAGGGGGGATGGTGCTGATGCCGGGACCTCTGTTCGGCGCGGTCGAGGCGATCCGGCAGCGGCATCCGGCATCGCGGTCGCGGACGATCCTCCTCTGCCCCCAGGGCACGCCGTACGACCAGCAGCAGGCCCTGAGGCTCCTGGCGTACGATCGTCTGATCCTGATCTGCGGCCGCTACGAAGGGGTGGACGAGCGCGTCCGCGAGCACCTGGCGGACGAGTCGATCTCGATCGGCGATTACGTCCTCACGGGCGGGGAGATTCCGGCCATGGTGCTGGTCGATAGTCTCACCCGTCTGCTCCCCGGCGCGCTCGGGGACGAGGAGGCGCCGCGCAAGGATTCTTTCTTCGCGGGGCGGCTGGACCACCCGCACTACACCCGTCCTCCCGACTTCCGCGGGCTCAAGGTCCCGGAGGTCCTGAAATCGGGGGACCACGAGGAGATCGCCGCATGGCGGGAGGCGCGGGCACTCGAGACCACGGTCCGCAGGCGACCCGATCTTCTGGCGCGCGCCGGCCGCAAGGCGCCGTCCGATCACGATCACTGAACCCGGAAGGGGAGCGAGGAGACCATGGATTTCGTGAAGCTCGTCGAGGAGAGGGAACTGAAGAGCCAGCCCCCGGCCTTCCGGGTGGGCGACTCCGTCAAGGTGCACGTGAGGGTCCGGGAAGGGGAGAAGGACCGCATCCAGATCTTCCACGGCATGGTGATCGCGATGAAGGGTGGCGGGACCGGCAGCACCTTCACCGTGCGCAAGATCTCCGACGGCGTCGGAGTGGAGAGGATCTTCCCGCTCCACTCGCCGATCATCGGCAAGATCGAGGTGGTGCGGCGCGGCCGCGTCCGCCGCGCCAAGCTCTACTTCCTCAGGAGCCGGCGCGGGAAGGCGGCCCGCATCGAGGAGAAGAGCCAGGGATAGGGACCGCCGCGTGCGCCCGGGACGTCGTCGCGCCGGCTGGGAGCACGAGAAGTTCCTGCGGGCGCAGGGGTATGGCCGCATCGCCGGCGTGGACGAGGTGGGGCGCGGATGCCTGGCGGGTCCGGTGGTCGCCGCGGCCGTGGTGCTCGACCCGGCGCGTCCGATCGCGGGGTTGCGCGACTCGAAGCAGCTCTCCTCCCGGATGCGGGAGAGGCTGGCGCGGGCGGTGACGGCGCGCGCCAGCGCGTGTGGGCTGGGCGTCGTCGAAGCGCTGGAGATCGACAGGACCGACATCCTGCGCGCGACGCTCCTGGCGATGCGGCAGGCGATCGGCGCGCTCCGCGTGGCGCCGGAGTTCGTCCTGGTCGACGCTCTGACTGTCCCGGGGATCGCGATCCCCCAGAGGGCCCTCGTGAGAGGTGACCAGATCTCGGCGTCGATCGCCGCCGCCTCGATCCTCGCCAAGGTGTTCCGCGACGCGATGATGCGATCCTTCCACGCGGTCTACCCTGACTACCGTTTCGACGCCAACAAGGGTTACGGCACGCTCGTCCACATGGAAGCGCTCCGCCGCCTCGGCGCGACCCCGCTGCATCGCCTCACCTTCCGGGGCGTCCCGGGTCCGCACCCGCCCCGTCCCCTGGCCACCCCGCGGAGCTGAGCGATGCCGCTCGATCGCGCGAAAACGGTCCAGAACGCCGAGAAGTTCATGAAGGCGGGGAAGCTCCCCGAGGCGATCACCGAGTACAAGAAGCTCGCCGACGACAATCCTCGCGACATGAACGTCTTCAACAAGCTGGGGGATCTGTGCGTCCGGGCCGGCAAGAACCAGGACGCCATCCGCTACTTCCTCCGCATCGCCGAGTTCTACGCCAGCGATGGCTTCTTCCTGAAGGCGATCGCGATGTACAAGAAGGTCTCCAAGCTCGATCCCTCCAACATGGACTGCCTGCAGAAGCTGGCGAGCCTCTACCTCAAGCAGGGGCTGACGATCGAGGCGAAGGCGCAGTATCTCGAAGTGGCGGACCACTTCATCAAGGCGGCGCAGTTCAAGAAAGCGGTGGACGTGTTCCCGGCGGTCCTCGAGATGGAGCCGGACAACATCAAAGTGCGGATGACCTATGCCGATCTCCTCGTGCGCACGGGGGCCGCGCAGGAGGCCGCGAAGCAGTATGTCCAGGTCGGACGCGACCTCGCCGGCAAGGGGATGGTGGACGAGGCCACGAGAGTCGGGCAGAAGGGGCTCAAGGTCGCGCCGGGGAACGCCGACCTGATGAGCCTCATGCTCTCGCTCAGCAAGGACGCCCGGAAGAGCCCCGACGACCTCCTGGCCGCCGTCGTGGAGATGGCCAAGGGCAAGGGGGACAATCCGCGCTCCCTCGCCCTCCTGGGCGAGGCGTACCTGACCGCAGGCAAGGCCCGGGAGGCCGAGCAGGTCTTCCGGAAGCTCAGCGGCATGGGAGACGGAGCGCCCCCGGAGGTGGCGGCCGCGGTCGGCCGCTACCACATCTCGAAGGACGATGACGGACCGGCCCTGGAGTGGGTCGCGCGCGCCGCGGGGGGCTTCGTGCAGGAGAGCCGCGGGGCGGAAGCCTCCGCGCTGTTCGAGGAGTTCCTGCGCGCCTTCCCGGATCACCGCGGCGGCCTGGCCAAGCGGGCGGACATCGCCGCGCAGGCGGGCGACACGAAGGGCCAGGTCGCCGCGCTGCATCGCCTGGCGCAAATCCTGATCGCGGCCTCCGAGATCGCGCCGGCGACCGAGATCGTGCAGAGGCTGCGGGAGATCGATCCCGACAGCCCGCGCTACCAGGAGATGCTGAAGAGCCTGCAGGCGCGCTCCGGGGGCGCGTCGCCCAAGCCCGCGCCGGGGGCGGGGGGGCAGGGGATCCCCGTGGCCGAGAGCGCGGAGGAGATCGAAGTCGAGCACGGCGGCCTGACGCTCCAGGAGGAGCCGCTCCTGGAGATCGAGAGCGCGGGGGACGCGGGATCCGCAGATCTCCAGGGGGACGAGGACGCGGCGGGGGACGAAGAGCCGGAGTACGGGCCGGAGAGCAAGATCCAGGAGATACAGGCGGAGGACGAGGGGGAGGAGCCGGAGGACGACGAGTTCATCAGCGAGCACTTCACCGAGGCCGAGGTCTTCATCAAGTACGGGCTCCTCGAGAAGGCCAAGCAGCAGCTCCTCGGGATCCTGGCCAAGCACCCGCGGCACGTCCCGTCGCACACCAAGCTGAAGGAGATCTATTACGAGGAGGGGAACAAGGAGAAGGCGGTCGAGGAGTGCGTGACGCTCGCCGAGCTCTTCAAGGCGCGCGGGCGAGGCGAGGAGGCGCGCGAGCTGATGAACGAAGCGATCCGGATCGATCCGAACAACCCGCGCGTCAAGGGGCTCGGCTCCCCGGCCGCGCCTCCGCCGGCGACGGCTTCCAAGCCGGGGCCGGCGGCCGCGAAGGCGCCGGCGGCCCCGCCCAGGGCGCCGGCCGCCCCGCCCAAGGCGGCGAAGGCGCCGCCCCCGCCGCCGCGTCCCGCCGCCGCGAAGCCGTCGGCGCCCGCGGCGCCGCGCGAGCTGGAGATCGAGGAGGCGGAGGGCGAGGCCCTGGAGATCGAGACCGCGGAGGCCTCGACCTCGTCCGACACCGGGATCGAGATCGAGCTCCCGGAGGAGGAGGCGCCGGCGCCCGAGCCCCCGAAGCCGGCGCCGCCCTCGCCACGAGGACCGGCGATCAAAGGCGGGGCTGCGAAGGGGTCGGCGCCAGCGGGGAGGGCGGCTCCGGTCCCCGCGCGCCCCGTGCCCGAGAAAGTCGAGGAGGAGACTCCCGAGGACCTGGCGGGGGGTCTGTCGTTCGCCGACGCCGGGGGCGAGATCACGATCGAGATCGAGGACGAAGCGACTCCGTCTCCCACCGCCCTGGCCCCCGCCTCATCCGTCATTGGCCGCCGGGCGGCGTCCGCGGCGCGCGATCCGGACTCCGAGAAGCTCGGCGAGGTCGACTTCTACATCGACCAGGGGCTCCTCGAGGAGGCGCGGGCCGTCCTGTTTCAGCTCCAGAAGCAGTATCCCGAGAGCCAGGAGGTGGCCAGGCGCTTCGAGCGGGCCAACCGCCCCGCCCGGGAGGCGCCCGCCCCGGCGGCGGCCGAGCCGGCCGGACTCGACCTGGACGTCGAGCGGGCTTTCGGGAGCCCGACGATGGCCATGCCGCCACGGGCGGTGCAGGCGGCGCCCCGGGGCCAGAAGGCGACGCCGGTCTTCCGCGTCGAGACGGCGCAGCCCGAGTCCGAGGGCGACTTCTTCGATCTCGCGTCGGAGCTGGACAGGAGCCTGGCGGAGGCGCAGGTCGCCGTCGATACGCACGAGCAGGACTCCGCGGAGGGGCCGGGGCACAGCCTGGATGAGATCTTCAAGGCGTTCAAGAAAGGGGTCGAGCAACAGGTCGACTCGCACGACTACGAGACGCATTACAACCTCGGCATCGCCTACAAGGAGATGGGGCTGGTGGACGAGGCGATCGGCGAGTTCCAGTTCGCCGCGAAGGATCCGGCGCGAACCGTCGAGTGCTGCGGAATCCTCGGTCTCTGCTTCCGCGAGAAGGGGATGCCCGATCTGGCGCTCAAGTGGTACCGCAAGGGGCTCGACTCGCCGGACCTCGGTGAACGGGAGGCGGCTGGGCTGCGCTACGACATCGCCGAGATCCATCGGGACCAGGGGGACTACCACAAGGCGCTTCAGCTCTACACCGAGGTCTACGGGATGGACTCCACCTACCGCGACGTGGCGGCCAAGGTCAAGGAGATGAGGAAGCTCCTGGGCTGATCGGGCCTCCCGCCCACGCCTTTCACCGGCCGACCTCCGGACCAGGGACGACTCGTGCCTCGTTCTCGCTTCGGTGTAGTGCGCTTCTCGGATCTCCCCCGGATCGATCCCGGGCGGCTGCGCCGCGGTTTTTACAGCGACGCCTATTTCCTGGGCCATGCCTATCGTCTCGCGACGGAGGCGTACGGCCGCCGCACGGGGAGGCGGGCTCCGTGGGCAAGCCCGCTCCTCAGGCCGGTGGCGCCCGGATGAGATCGCACCGGCGCAGGGTACGCGGCCTCAGGCTCCTGAGACGGCTTCCTTCGAGCGGGCCGGGGTTTCTGACGCTCGAGCGCTTCGTGGCGCGCAACCTCTACGCAGGGGGCGGGGTCTCCCGGCCCTACCGCTTCGAGGTCGTGCACCGGCGCGGCGTCGATGCCGTCGCGATCGTCCCGTTCTACTTCCAGCGCCGGCCTCGCCGTCGGCTGATGGTGGTGATCAAGATGGGCTTTCGGCCCGGGCTCTACCTTCGGTCCAGGTTGCCGCGACCGCTCCGGGAGCGGCGCTCCTACGATTTCGTGCGTGAGGCGGTGGCCGGGAGCCTCGAGCCGGGAGACCGGGGGATGCGCGGCATCGACGCCCGGGCGCGGGCCGAGCTCCTGGAGGAGACCGGTCTGGTCCCCCGCCACACCCGGCCGATCCGTCTCGGAGCAGGCTTCTTTCCCTCGCACGGCCAATCGACGGAGAAGGTTCACCTGCGCGCGTTCGAGGTCGATCCCGGCCGCGCCGTGCCCCCCTCGTCCGACGGGTCGGTGAACGAGGAGGACTCGGGGACGATAGCGCTCGAGGTCGGCGCCGCGCTGGAGATGTGCCAGCGGGGAGCGATCGAGGACCCGAAGATCGAGATCGGCGTGACGCGCCTTTGCCGGCTCCTGGGCTATCCCCTCTCCCGACGGCGGCCCCGGCGCCGCTGAACGGTCGGTGGCGGACATCGCTGCCCCAGGGCAGGGGGAATTCTGGCCGTTCCCCTGTCAACCGCCCGTCTCGGCTGTCCGCTCCAATGACACGAGCAGAAGGCGTTGAAAATTAAGATGAAAGGTCGCGTTTTGCTCCACAGTGCGTCAAAACGCCGTTGTTCCGGACAGGGCGGGGCCACCATGTCCGCTTCTTTCGAGGAGCGAAGATCTCTTCGTATCCTGCTGCACGCTCGGGACTTTTGTGGCAGCGAGCGGGTGCCATACGGATCCCGACGGACCTCGGCACGCAATTTGCTCCACGTTGTGGCGGAAGTCGGACATTCGGGCGAGAAGAGTGGTTCCTCGAAGTCGCGGGAACAGAGAATAGGACGATGTCATGAATGGTTGCCCCAGCAGCCGGTGGATGAAACCCTCACTTCCCCCTTCCCACCACCTGCGAACCCCCCCGATGAGCGAGAACAGAGACTTCGGCGACATCGGCTGCTGGGCAACCGTTCCTTCGCGTTCGGATCTCGAGGTGAGATGACCATGGCCGAAACCGGTCGGACCGAATCGACAAAGGTCGCCTCTGCCTCGGGACTGATCGCCGGCAAGGGGGCGCTCCACTGGGCGGCGCAGGGAATAGGATGCACCGAGCATGGCGATCTGCTCGGGGCCCTGCAGAGCCTGCAGCGCTCTCTCGAGTGCGACAGCAATTGCTATGAGGCCTGGGTCGGTCTCGCCGAGGTCTTCATGGTCATGAAGGACCTGGAGCGCGCCGATCGTTGCCTGGAAGTCGCGCGCCGGATCCGCGCCCGCATCGCCACCCCCCGAATCGCCACCGCCTGAGGGCGCTGGCGCCGTTTCTTGACTTGTTCACCGCCCTTTGCTAGGATTCCGCTCCTATCAGACTGTCAGCAAAAGACTTTCATCCTCGGCGACGTTTCCGTGCGCGAGGGCCACGATGGCTGAGCCCAGGGCCTACAGGAATTTCATCGACGGGGAGTGGGTCGAATCCGGGTCCCGACGGACCTTCGACAATCGCAACCCGGCGGACCGGAGCGAGCTGCTCGGCACCTTCCAGGACTCGGAGGCCGAGGACATCGAGGCCGCCGTCGAGTCCGCCCGCCGCGCCTTAAGGCGCTGGCGCCTCGTTCCGGCGCCCAAGCGCGCCGAGTACCTCTTTCGCCTGGGAGAGATCCTGCTCCGTCGCAAGGAGGAGTATGCCCGCGAGATGACCCGGGAGATGGGGAAGCCGCTCAAGGAATCGCGCGGCGACGTCCAGGAGGCGATCGACGTCTGCTACTACATCGCGGGAGAGGGTCGAAGGCTTCACGGCTACACCACTCCTTCGGAGCTCCCGAACAAGGCCTGCTACTCGGTGCGCATGCCGGTCGGGGTCTGCGGCCTTCTGACCCCCTGGAACTTCCCGATGGCGATCCCTTCCTGGAAGCTGATCCCCGCTCTGGTGTGCGGCGACACGGTGGTCCTCAAGCCGGCGAGCGACGCGCCCCTGTCGGCCTACCACCTGGTGAAGATCACGCAGGAAGTCGGGATTCCGCGCGGAGTCGTGAACTACGTGACGGGCGCAGGGGAGGCGGCCGGCGGCGCGCTGGCCCGGCATTCGAAGGTCGACCTGATCTCGTTCACGGGATCCTCCGAGGTGGGGCGGCAGGTCAACCTCGCCTGCGCCGACGGTTTCAGGAGGGTCTCCCTCGAGATGGGAGGCAAGAACGCCATGATCGTCATGGACGACGCCCGCCTCGATCTGGCGGTCGAAGGGGCGGTGTGGGGAGCCTTCGCGACGGCGGGCCAGCGCTGCACCGCCACCAGCCGGATCATCGTGCACAAGAAGATCTACAAGGAGTTCCTCGACAAGCTGGTCGAACGGGCGGGAAGGCTGAAGGTCGGCGACGGCCTCGACGAATCGGTCGATCTCGGACCGCTCGTCAACGAGCGTCAGCTGAAGAAGGTGATGGACTACCTCCAGGTCGGCCGCGACGAGGGGGCCGACCCGGTCCTGGGCGGCGTCCGCTTGACCAAGAGCGAATACGGGCGCGGCTTCTTCTTTCCGCCGACCATCTTCACGGGCGTGACGCCGCAGATGCGCATCGCGCGGGAGGAGATCTTCGGGCCCGTGGTCTGCGTGCTGGCGGCCGACGGGTTGGACGACGCCTTGGAGATCGCCAACGACGCGCTCTACGGGCTGTCGTCCTCGATCTACACGCAGGACGTGAACAAGGCGTTCACGGCGGCGCGCGATCTCGACACCGGCATCACGTACGTCAACTCCTCCACCATCGGCGCGGAGACGCATCTGCCGTTCGGCGGGACCCGGAGGACGGGGAACGGGCATCGGGAGGGCGCCGCGCACACAGCGCTCGAGATCTTCTCGGAGTGGAAGACGGTCTACGTCGATTACTCCGGCAAGCTCCAGAAGGCGCAGATCGACAACAACTGAAGCGGGCCGGGCAGCGGCGCGGGAGCGGGGACGATGCAGGTCGGGGTACCGAAGGAGATCAAGGACAACGAGTACCGGGTCAGCATGGTTCCCGCCGGGGTGCACGCGCTCGTGGAGGCGGGCCACACGGTCCTGGTTGAGGACGGGGCGGGGGTCGGCAGCGGCATCGACAACGCCGCATACCAGGCGGCGGGTGCGGTCATCGTCTCGGACGCCGCCTCCATCTATCGCCGCGCCGACCTGATCCTCAAGGTCAAGGAGCCGCAGGAGCAGGAGATCGCCCTCCTCCGGCGGGGCCAGATCCTCTTCACCTACCTGCACCTGGCGCCGGCTCCGCGGCTGACGCGCGGCCTGCTCGACTCCGGGGTCACGGCGATTGCCTACGAGACGATCACCGATCGCGAGGGTGGCCTGCCGCTCCTGACCCCCATGAGCGAGGTGGCGGGGCGGATGGCGATCCAGATCGGCGCCTTCTACCTGCAGCGCACGCTCGGCGGCCGCGGCATTCTGCCGGGCGGCGTGCCGGGCGTGCCGCCCGGGGACGTCGTGATCCTGGGCGGCGGGACGGTCGGCATCAACGCCGCCATGATGGCGCTGGGGCTCGGCGCCCGGGTGACCGTCCTCGACCGATCCCTGCCGCGCCTGCGCTACCTCGACGAGATCTTCCAGGGGCGGCTCGTCACGGTCTACTCGACGGCCGCTTACATCGCCGAGGCGGTGCGGCGCGCCGACCTCCTGATCGGCGCCGTCCTGATCCCGGGGGCCGCCGCCCCGCGCCTGGTCCCGCGCTCGATGGTCGCGTCCATGAAGCGGGGGGCGGTCATCGTCGATGTGGCCGTCGATCAGGGAGGGTGCATCGAGACGACCCGGCCGACGACCCACTCGTCGCCGACCTTCGAGGTGGAAGGCGTCGTGCATTACTGCGTCGCCAACATGCCAGGAGCCGTGCCTCGCACCTCCACCTTCGCCCTGACGAACGCCACGCTGCCCTATGCGCTCACGATCGCTGACCGCGGCTGGCGCGATGCCGCCCGCGAGGATGCGAGCCTGAGGTCCGGGGTGAACGCCCACGAGGGGAAAGTCACGTACGAGGCGGTGGCCCGCTCGCAGGGACTGCCGCACGTACCGGTCGAGTCGCTGCTCTAACCGGCGCCCGACGCGCGTTCGCGGCGCGGGCTCAGTCGTACTTGATCGGGATGACGGTGGCCGGACGTCCGTCGATCCCGACGTGCGGCGCGGCTTCCCCGCCGGGCGGACTCTCCCCGGGAGCGGCGTCGGTCCCGGGAGCCGGCGTCCCTCCGGACGACGGCCCTCCATCGCCGCCGGAGGCGATCTGGTCGATCGCCTCCCTGCGATCGGAACGCGCGATGTCGAGGCGGACGTGCAGCTCGCTCCCCGCGTCCCGCACCACGATCTCCTTCCCGTCCGGCAGCAGCTCGACCTCCCCCTGCCCCTCCCTGACCAGGCGCACCAGGGCGTCGGCGTCGATCTGCATCTCCAGGTCGCGGTTGATCTCGAAGCGCTGCAGGTAGTAGGGGAGGGAGATCCTGAAGTGCTCCACGTCGGAGCAGGGCTTGGCCGGCTCGGTCCCCTCGACGAAGGCCTCCAGGAACGGGTTGGGGCAGTTCGACTCCACCGTGGCCCGCAGCCCCGTCCGCCGGTCGATCGGCAGGTAGTCGACGTTGGCCGGCCGGGTGAACTTCTCGGGCGGGCGGTTGCCGTGCGCCTCCTTCATGAAGTCGATCCAGATCGGCAGCGCGGCGCGCGCGCCGGTCTCCCCCTCGCCGAGGCTCTTCTTCTGGTCGAACCCGACCCAGACGCCGGCCACGAGGGACGGGCTGAAGCCGACGAACCAGGCGTCGGCCAGGTCGTCCGTCGTCCCGGTCTTCCCCGCGACGGTGCGGTTGAGCGCCTTGGCGGCCGCGGCCCCCGTCCCCGACTCGGTCACGCCCTCCAGAAGGTAAGTCATCACATAGGCGACGTCGGCCCGCAGCGCCTCGGTCACCTTGGGCTTCGCCTCCTCGCGGATCTTCCCCTCGCGGTCGGCGACGTCCCGGATGAAGTGCGGCTCGACGCGCACGCCCTGGTTCGGGAAGATCGAGTAGGCGGTCGTCAGGTCGATGAGCGACACTTCCATCGTGCCGAGCGCCATCGAGGGGACCGGCAGCAGCGGGCTCGAGATGCCCATGCTGCGGGCCAGGCCGATGGTCTTCTTGTAGCCGACCTGGTTCAGCAGCTTCACCGCGACGATGTTGCGCGATTCCTCCATCGCCTCGCGCAGCGTCGTGGTGCCGTAGTACTTCCGGTAATAGTTGTTCGGCTGGTACTCGTCCTTGGTGGCCGGATCGACGAAGACGGTCGGCTCGTCGAAGACGGTGTCGGCCAGCGTGTACCCGGAGTCGAGGGCGGCGGCGTAGACGAACGGCTTGAAGGCCGATCCGGCCTGCCGGTACGACTGGATGGCGCGGTCGAACTCGCTCCGGTTGAAGTCGTACCCGCCGATCAGCGCCTTGATCTCGCCATTCGCCGGATCGATCGCGAGGAGAGCCCCTTCGACCAGCGGCTCCTGGTCGAGCTTCAGCCTGAGCTCCTTCTTCGCCTCGTCGATCGACTGGACCAGGAACGGCGCGACGTCCCCCACCTTCAGGACCTGGGTCAGCGAGCTCTTTCGGGTCCAGTCGATCGCCTCGGCCCCGAAGCGCGCCGTGTAATCACCCAGCCTCGCCGTCGCCCCCTTCTTGGTGACCTCGGTCACGACGCCGTAGCGCAGCTTGCCGACCGCCGGCGGCTTGATCCAGGAGGGATGGGTGAAGGACGCGAGGTCGCCCATCTGCGCCGCGATGTTCTGCGTGATCGGCCGGAAGCCCTGCCGCTTGTCGAGGACTCTCAGCCCCTCGAAGACGGCCCGGTTCGCGGCCTTCTGCATCGACGGGTCGAGGGTGGTGTGGACCTCCAGCCCCTCCTCGTAGAGCGCCTCGTCGCCGTACTTGGCGTCCAGGTACCGGCGCACCTCCTCCACGAAGAACGGCGCGACGTTGTCCTCCTCGGCGAGCTTCGCCACCACGACCGGCCGCGCGATCGCAGCGTCGGCCTCCTCGCGGGCGAGCTTCCCCTCGCGGACCATCCGGTCGAGGACGTGGTTGCGTCGCGACTGGGCGCGCTCGGGGGAACGGACCGGCGAGTAGGCCTCCGGCCGCTGCACGAGGCCGGCGAGGAGGGCCGACTCCTCGAGCCGCAGCTCCTTGGCCGGCTTGCCGAAGTAGAACTCGGCGGCCGCCTCGATGCCGTAGCGGCCATGCCCCATGTAGACTTGGTTGCAGTAGAAGCCGAGGATCTCGCTCTTGGTGAACGATTTCTCGATCTGCAGGGCGAGCACCATCTCCTGCAGCTTGCGGCGGATCGTCTTCTCCGGCCGGAGGAAGAGCGAGCGCGCGAGCTGCTGCGTGATCGTGCTGCCGCCCTGGGCCTTCTTGAGCCGGATGACGTCCGTGATGATCGCACGGGCGATCCCCCGGAGGTCGATCCCCATATGCTCGTAGAAGTGCGAGTCCTCGGTCGAGATCAGAGCGTCCAGGAAGCTCTTGGGCACCTGGTCGAGCCCTACCACGATCCGCTTTTCGGCGCCGAACTGGTACAGGATCTGGCCGTCGGCGCTGTAAAGCGTCGTCACGACGTGCGGCTTCCAGTCCTGGAGCTGACGGACCTCGGGGATGTCGAAGGTCAGGAAATAGCCAACGATGGAGCCGAGCGCCGCCGCCAGGCCGAGCCCGCCGAGGATGATCGTGGCGACGCCGCGGGCGGTCTTCCAGAACGGAGGGCGCGGAGGGACCGCCGCGGGGCCCGGGGGGGCGGGAGGAAGGATCGGAGGACCGCCCGTAGGGCCGACCGGGCCTCCCGACGAACCTCCCGGGCCGCCCGGAGAGCCGACCGGGCCTCCCGACCGACCTCCGCCTGCGGCTCCAGGAGGTGTCGCAAAGGGGGGTCTTGGTGTGCTCCCGGTCGTGTTCAAGCCACCTCGAGCCGAAGCACTCGGCGACAATCAGGAGTATACACGATGGAGAATCTGGCGACCGGCCGCACGCCCCGGTGCGTCCCCCTCGCAACCCCCGCCCACTCAATATGATGCAATTTCAGGGAAGTTCAAGCCCGCGGCGGACCGTGCTCTCGGTCGTCATCCCCGCCCTGGACGAAGCGGCCGCCATCTCCTCGACCCTGGAGGCGCTCGGAAGACAGCCTCCGGAGCCCAGGCTCGAGGTCGTCCTGGCCGACGGCGGCAGCCGGGACGGGACCGTCGATCGCTTTAAGGAGTTGACCCGGGGCTGGGGCGGGAGAGGCTGGACGTCCAGGGCGATCACCGTCCCGAGGCCCGGAAGGGCGACCCAGATGAACGCCGGAGCCCGGACGACTTCGGGGGAGGCGATCCTCTTCCTGCACGCTGACACGCGCCTGCCCGCCGGAGCGACCGGCGCCATCGCCGCCGCGCTCGAGGATGCCGCGGTCGCGGGAGGCGGCTTCCGGCACCGCTTCAGGGAGGAGGGCCCGCTCCTCCGGGTGATCTCCTTCTGGGCGACCTCACGCTCGCTCGTGCGGCACCTGCACTACGGCGACCAGGCGAGCTTCGTCCGGCGCTCCGTGTTCGAGGCGATCGGCGGGTTCCCCGAGATCCCTCTGTTCGAGGACCTTAAGCTGGCGCTCGCCCTCCGCGCCCGCGGCCGGGTGGTCACGCTGCCGCTGGCGATCGAGACCTCCGCCCGGAGGCTGCTCCAGGGGGGGATCGGCCGCACCGCGGCGCGCTTCGCATGGCTCAAGCTGCGTCACGCCCTGGGGGCCGACCCGGCGGCGTTGCGGGCAGACTATCCCGATGTCCGCTGACCCTCCTTCCCCCTGGGCCCAGGCCTTCCCGCGGTCCGTCCGCCTGGCCCGGCCTCGAGACCCGGCCGGGCTCACCCGGAGGCCGCGTCGATCGCCGGCCAGATGCTCTCGTCCTTGCGAAAGTGCAGGTAGCGGAACGTGCATCCGGCGACGAGGGATCGGACGCGATCGATGATCTCCGGATGGCGCGGGAGCTGGTCGACGACGAAGGGCAGGTTCCCGAGGAGATCCGCGAAGCAGCCGCCGTCGTCCGCCTGCAGAGAGGTCACGCCGTCCTTGCGGAGGCGGTAGAAGGCGGCGACAGGGAAGGTTCCCACGACCGGCTCGCCCTTGTCGTACGTCCCGCGGAACGGCCCGCCGGCGGCGACCAGCCCCTCGGGGCGCATGAGGATCAGGGTGAGGTCGTCGCTGATCACGCGCCCCTCGGCGTTCGCGGCCGCCAGCGTCGACTTCCCCGCGCCCGACGGACCGTAGAAGAGGTAGCAGGCGTCCCGCCGGACGATGCTGGCGCCGTGAAGGAAGAGTCCGTCGCTGTCGATCGCCATCCAGGCGACGGCGCTGCGCAGGAAGTTCTCGAGCGCGCGCGGCGCCGGATCGAGCGCGCCCCGTCCCAGGGCGATCTGCCCTGTGCGCCGGGCGATGTCGAACCAGGCGGCGAGCCGATACGAGACCGACCGGAAGACACCATCCTCCAGGTCGGTCGGCATGCGGTAGACCTCGGGGCGGGTCGTGAATCCCGGGGGCACGAAGTAGTCCAGCGGCGCCGACAGGACCTGGATCCGGAGAGGCCGTCCCGCTCGGGTGACGCCGCCCAGGTAGGGCGCATAGCGCCTGGACATCGCGTCGGCCAGGTCGTCGGGGAGTCCCTCGAACTCGACGGCGATTCCGGCGATCTCGACGCGGGCGGAGCGGCCTCCGGCGGCCGTCCCGAACCGGCGGAACTCCTCCACCCGGAGCGGCACCACGTCCGGTGATTCGCTCAAGGCCCTCCTGCCTCGGACCGCGGCGCGACGTGGCGCCGGGAAGGGACGTAGTCTATCATCGGCTCCGGGGAGGGATGATGCCGGGCCTGTTCAAGCTGACGACCGACTTCCAGCCGAAGGGGGACCAGCCGGAGGCGATCCGCAGGCTGGTCGAGGGGCTCCGCCGGGACCGGAAGCACCAGGTCCTGCTCGGCGTCACCGGGAGCGGCAAGACCTTCACGATGGCCAAGGTGATCGAGGCGGTCGAGAGACCGACCCTCGTCCTGTCGCACAACAAGACGCTGGCGGCGCAGCTCTACCAGGAGTTCCGCAGGTTCTTTCCGGAGAGCGCCGTGGAGTACTTCGTCTCCTACTACGATTACTACCAGCCGGAGGCCTACGTCCCGCAGAGCGACACCTACATCGAGAAGGAGGCGACGATCAACGGCGAGATCGATCGCCTCCGCCACTCGGCGACCCGCTCCCTGTTCGAGAGGCGCGACGTCGTCATCGTCGCCTCGGTGTCCTGCATCTACGGTCTCGGATCCCCGGAGGCGTACCACGGCATGATGATCCTGTTCGAGCCCGGGATGGAGGTGGAGCGCGACGCCCTCCTGCGCAAGCTGGTCGAGATCCAGTACGAGCGCACGACGCTCGACCTCGAGCGGGGCAAGTTCCGGGTGCGCGGGGACGTCATCGAGATCTTCCCGTCGTACGAGGAGTTCGGGGTGCGGGTCGAGCTGTTCGGCGACGAGGTCGAGTCGTTGTCGGCGATCGACCCCGTGCGGGGCGCCGTCCTGCGGCGGCTCGACCGGATCCCGGTCTACCCCAACTCCCATTACGTCACGCCGCGCGATCGCCTGCTGCGGGCGATCGACGGCATCAAGGAGGAGCTCACGGAGCGCCTCGGCGTCCTCGAGGGGGAGAACAGGCTCCTGGAGGCGCAGCGGCTGCACCAGCGGACGATGTTCGACCTCGAGATGATCAAGGAGATCGGCTACTGCCAGGGGATCGAGAACTACTCGCGCCACCTGACCGGCCGCCAGCCGGGGGAGCCGCCGCCGAACCTGATGGACTACCTCCCGAAGGATCACCTGATCATCGTCGACGAGAGCCACGTCACGATCCCGCAGCTCCGCGGCATGTATTGGGGCGACCGCTCGCGCAAGCAGACCCTCGTGCAGTACGGCTTCCGCCTGCCGTCGGCGCTCGACAACCGCCCCCTCCAGTTCGAGGAGTTCGAGGAGCGGGCCGGCCAGAGGATCTACGTGTCGGCCACGCCCGGTCCGTACGAGCTGGAGAGGTCGGCGGGCGAGGTGGTGGAGCAGGTGATCCGCCCCACCGGCCTGATGGATCCGGAGATCGACGTCCGGCCGGTCGGGAACCAGGTCGACGACCTCCTGCAGGAGATCCGCGCGCGGGTCGATGCCGGGGAGCGGGTCCTGGTCACCACCCTCACCAAGCGGATGGCCGAGGAGCTGACGCGGTATTACGGCGACCTGGGAGTGCGGGTGCAGTACCTGCACTCCGACATCGATACCCTGCAGCGGGTGCGGATCCTGCGAAGCCTGCGCAAGGGGGAGTTCGACGTGCTGGTCGGAGTGAACCTGCTGCGCGAGGGACTCGACCTGCCCGAGGTCTCGCTCGTGGCGATCCTGGACGCCGACAAGGAAGGGTATCTGCGATCGGCTGGTTCCCTCATCCAGACCTGCGGCCGCGCCGCCCGGAACGTGCGCGGCCGGGTCCTGATGTACGCCGACGTCGTGACCGGCTCGATGCGAGCCGCCCTCGACGAGACGAACCGTCGGCGCGCGCTCCAGGCCGCCTACAACCGGGACCACGGCATCACCCCCGAGTCGATCGTCAAGGCGATCGACGAGGTGCTCGGGAGCGTCTACGAGGCCGACTATCTCAAGGTGCCGATCGAGGCCGAGGGAGGGGAGGAGGCGGCGAAGAGCCCGGCCGAGATCGAGGCCGAGGTCGCGCGCCTGCAGGCGGAGATGCGGGCCGCGGCCGACGCGCTGCGCTTCGAGGAGGCCGCCGCCCTGCGCGATCGGATCAAGTACCTCAGGAAGGTGCTGGTGCTCGCGAGCGCGTGAGGGCCCATCTCCTCAGTCTTCGATCGCTTTGTAGGTCTGGTCCAACAGCAGCCGGGGACGTTCGGTGAGGTTGGGGGTTCCTCGGTGCAGGGCGTTACCGTCCCTCAGCATGGCATCGCCGCGCCGCAGCAGGATCTTCACGCCGTAGATCTGCGGCAGATCGTAGATGTAGTCCTGCGCTCCTCGGTGGTGCATGCGGTGCGAGCCTGGGACGATCTCCATGGGGCCGTTGGCGTCGTTGATGTCGACCAGAGGCACATTGAAGGTGAGGCGGGTGGGACGCGGCGGTCGCGCGGGATCGTGAGTCTCGTCGTTCGGAACGTCGGGGTGCCACGGCATCGTGTCGGCGTCCTTGAAAGGGCACTCGGCCTTCGTTCGGCCGCGGCGCCACCGCCCCAGGACCCCCGATGCGAGCTCTTCGACGACCGGGTTGCGACGGAACCGGTCATCGTCGAGCGGTCCTTTGAGAACGTCGATATACGGCCCGATCTCGAAGCTCATCCGATTGCGCGCTCGAAGGGTTCGTGTGTCGCCTGCCTGTACGCGGGCGAGCTCGCTCTCGTAGAAGGGCAGGAATTGCCCGTACATCGCGTCGACGAGGTCCAGGGGTAGGAGGTTTCGGAAGATGATAAACCCGTTCAGATTCAGCTCGTAGAGCCAGAGACTCTTCTGCCGGGGATCGAGCATCGGGGATCAGCCTGTCAGATCGAGCACCCATGATACCAGAAGGGGTCCTTCGTTCGCGCGCAGCGCGGCCAGCGGCGCGACGCCTCTTTCTCTCCCTAGGCCCTGAAGGCGGGGAGCCGCCCGAGGGCGGGGGTGCGCTCGTGAATCACGTCTCGGCGGGCACACTGCGCCGCTCCTTCCAGGTGGTTGACAACCGGCAAGCAGCCGACCTGGTGGTGGCCTCTTTCGACTGGAAGCAGCCGCAAGCGCCGCGCCGCCTTTTCATCGACCATGGATCATTCGCCGACGCGAGCTTCTGGACCTTCACGGTGCCTGGGCTACGTAGCTCGGACACCATCCTTGTGGCCTCCCGGGTCTGTGAGCGGGTCGCCGCGCGGTGTATCGAGGCGGCCGGCGCGCGGATCCTGCGCGTCCCCTTCTTCGTCGACACTGACCGGTTCCGCCCTGTTCCGGATCGGCTCGGGGCGCGTCGCCAGCTCGCGGACGAACGCGCCGTCCCTGCGGAAGGCGCGCTTCTTCTCGCCGCCTCCGCCTTCGTCCGTCGCAAGAACCTGCACCTTGCCGTGCACTTCTTACACGCTTTGCTGGAGTTCGTCCCCGAGGCGCGACTGGTAATCGTCGGCGGGACGCCTGAACGGCCGTCGAACCTCGGCTACCGTCACGCCATCGAGAGGCTGGCGGCAACGCTCGGTGTTGACAAGCGCGTCCACCTCCTAGGAGCACTCCCCCAGGGCGAGCTGGCCCGCCTCATGGCAGCGGCCGATCTGCTAGTGCACTTCTCCAACGCGCGCATGGAGAATTTCGGGCTGGTCGTCGCGGAAAGCCTCGCCTCGGGCCTCCCGGTCATTGCGGCCGACTGGGGAGGGCTACGCGATTTGGTGCGGCACGGCGAGAACGGCTTTCTTGCGCCGACCTATCTCTCAGACAATGGTCCGCGGACGGACTGGCGGGCGCCTCTGCGTGTCGTCGCGGACGCGCTGCGCGATCCGGCGATCTGGTCCGACCTCTCCCGGCGGGCCAGAGGCGTGGCCGAGGCGAGCCTCCGTGTTGCCGCGTTCAGCGAACGCCTGCGGGAGGCGGTCTCCGAAGCTCTCGGCGGCGTCGTGGGCGAGGGCCAGCCGCCCGTTCTCAGTCCCGGTGCCACGGAGATGATGTTTCGCACGCTCAACCTCTATTCGCGATCGGGAGGGCCGATCGGCACCGGAAATGAATTCCGGAGGCTCATGACGCTCGATGAAGGGCGGCATTATCGATTCCTCTGCGGCCCGATCGCCTCCTCCGAAAGCCCGCCCGGGCTTGGGGGAGGGGAGTTGCTGTACCCCGTCGTGACGTGGGGCGAGGGCGCCGCCGGGATCCGGATAACCGACCCCGCCTGGCCGGGGTCGGTGGTCGCAACGTCGTTGCACCTGGACCTCCTCCGAAGGGTGGGCGCCGGAACGGATCTGGGGACCCTCCTTGTTTGCACGAGTGCGGCAGGAATCCCGCGGGCGGAGGGCCTGCGCTACGCGCAGGACCTCGTCGACTGGGGTCTGCTCTGTCCTCTCGGGACAACGCGTATCATGGAGGTGGACGACCCTTGAGGTGAATGTCAGCTGGACGTTCAGGGCCGTGCCGGTGTCGACCATGGAAACCCAAATTCCCGCTCGGCTGAAGCTCGAGGATCTTCCCGACGCCCCCGGTGTCTACCTCTACCGTGACCGGGAGGGCCGGATCCTGTACGTCGGCAAGGCGAAGTCGCTCAAGAGCCGCGTCCGCTCCTACTTCCAGGGCTCCTCCACGGGGCAGGCGCCGAAGACCGACGCCCTCCTTGCGGAGATTCACGACCTCGAGTTCATCGTCACCCGCACCGAGGTCGAGGCGCTCATCCTCGAGAACAACCTGATCAAGACCGAGAGGCCGCGCTACAACGTCCGGCTGCGAGACGACAAGAACTTTCCCTATCTCAAGCTCACGACCACCGAGCGCTTCCCGCGTCTGGTCCTCGTGCGGCGGGCGCGCCTGGACGGGAACGTCTACTTCGGCCCGTACCTGCCGGCGAGCGCGGCGCGCAGGACGATCCAGACGGTGGCGCGCCATTTCAAGGTCGCGACCTGCTACCTGGAGGACATGGACGGCACGCGGCCGCGCCCCTGCCTCCTCTACCAGCTCAACCAGTGCCTGGGGCCGTGCGCCGGGTTGGTCGAGGACGAGGAGTACGCGCAGGCGGTGCGCGATGCCCGGCTCTTCCTGGAGGGGCGCAACCGCGACCTCCTGGCGATCCTGAGGGAGAAGATGGCCGCGGCGGCGCGCGCGGAGCGCTTCGAGTCGGCGGCCCACTCCCGTGACCTGATCAGGATGCTCGAGCGCGCCGCGGAGCGCCAGTCGATCGCCTCGGTCGGCCTCGAGGAGCAGGACTATGTCGCCTTCGCGCGCGAGGGGGAGGTCGCCTCGGTCCAGGTGTTCCAGATGCGGGAGGGTCAGGTGCGGGCCCGTCGCGAGCTCTCCTTCGAGGGGATTCGCGAGGAGGATCCGGAGTTCCTCGCCGCCTCGCTGTCCCGTTACTACGAGAGCGCCGACTACGTCCCCGCGGCGATCTACCTCCCGCTCGAGCCGGCCTCCCGCGAGGTCCTGGAGGAGTGGCTGTCCGAGCGGAAGGGGGCGCGCGTCTCCCTCGTCGTCCCGCGGCGCGGCACGCGGCGGCAGTTCCTGGAGACCGTGGCGAGGAACGCGCGGCTGTCGTTCGAGGCGATGTTCCGGGCGCCGCACACGCACGGTGTGGAGATCCTCGAGGCGTTGCAGGAGACGCTTGGCCTGGACGAGCCGCCCCACCGGATCGAGTGCTTCGACATCTCGCACATCCAGGGGAGCGATCAGGTCGCCTCCCTCGTCGTATGGGAGGCCGGACGCCCGAAGCGCGCCGACTACCGGCGCTTCCGCGTCCGCACCGTCGAGGGGTCGGACGATTTCGCCGCCATGGCCGAGGTGGTCGGACGGCGCTACGCGCGCCTGCTGCGGGAGGGGAAGTCGCTCCCCGACCTGGTCCTGATCGACGGGGGGAAGGGGCAGATCTCCTCCGCCGTGGCGGTTCTCGAGTCGCTCGGTCTCGGCCATCTCCAGGTGGCGAGCCTGGCCAAACGGGAGGAGGAGATCTTCCTGGATGGCCGGAGCGGGCCGATCCGCCTGCCTCACGACTCTCCGGTCCTCCACCTGATGCAGCGGATCCGCGACGAGGCGCACCGCTTCGCCATCACGTATCACCGCAGGCTCCGTGCGCGGCGGACGATCACGACGGAGCTGCTGGCGATCGAGGGGGTCGGGCCGCGCCGCGCCCGGCTCCTGTTGAAGAGGTTCGGGTCGGTGCAGGGAGTGCGCCAGGCTCCGGTCGAGGCGCTCTCCGAGGCGGTGGGGTCGCGTCTGGCGGAACGGATCAAGTCGCACCTGGCGGCGCAGACGGGGAGCGGCGCTGTGCTATAGTCCCGACCGTTTCGGCGAGGACGGCGGAGATGTCGAAAAGCGGCGGTTCGTTCTGGGCCCGCGGCCCCGGTCTTCTGCTCCTCTTCCTCCTGGTGCTGGTGGGGGGCGCCGCGGCCGGCTCGATCGCGCTCGTCTACAACGTCGCCCACCCGCCGCGCGATCGGCAGGTCCTCGATCCGGCCGATGTCCTGCTGCAGACGGAGGACGCCACCTTCGGGGCCGCGGACGGCACACCGCTGTCCGGATGGTTCGTGAAGGGGCGGCCCGGCTGGCCGGTGATCCTCCTCTGCCACGATCTGGGCGAGGCGCGCTCGAGCCTCCTGAACTCCGCCGTCGCCCTCAACCGTGCCGGGTACCCGCTCCTCGTGTTCGACTTCCGGGGACATGGCCTGAGCGGCGGCAAGGGGTCGACGCTCGGGATCCTCGAGAGGCTCGACGTCCTGGCGGGGATCGACTACCTGAAGACGCGCCGCGACGTCGACGCCGGACGCTTCGGGGTCTGGGGGATCGGGATGGGGGCCTACGCGGCCTCCCTTGCCGCGGTGGAAAGCAAGGAGATCGTCGCCCTGGCGCTCGACTCGCTCTACCCCGACGTCGCGACGGAGGTCGATCGGCGCGCGAAGACGGTGATGCCGCCGGCGCTCCACCCGCTCCTCCCGCTCGTCCGGCTCTTCTACGGCCCGTACTTCTCGTTCAAGCTGAAGACCTTCTCCGTGGCGCGCCTCATGAGCGACCTGGCCGGCCGGGACCTCCTCTTCATCGCGTCCGCAGAGCCGTCCGACCGCTACGACGAGGTGAAGGGGCTGTACGCCTCTCTTCCGCAGGGATCGGCCGGCGACGCCAACTTTCTCGAGCTGAAGGCCTCGGTCGTCAGCGGCCTCTACGCCGAGGACAAGCAGAAATACGACGAGGCGATCCTGAAGTTCTTCTCCACCTACCTGCCGCACGCCGCACGCCCGGCCGGCGCCTCCAAGAAGATCCAGGTGCTCGAGCAGTGAGACGTTGGACTCTCGCTGGGGCGGCCCTCGCCCTGGGCCTGCCCCTTTCCCCCGGGCCGCACGCGGCTCCGGGATCGCGGCCGGCCTCCGCCGCCAGACCCGGCGTCGTCCTGATCACCGTGGAGAGCCTGCGCTTCGACCGGATCGGCTGCTACAGCGGGGGAGCGAAGCCAACCCCCGCCCTCGACGCGCTCGCGGCGCGCGGCGTCCGCTTCGAGCGGGCCTATGCCGCCTCCCCTTCGACGGCGCCCTCGGTCGCCACGATCCTCACGGGCCTCTATCCGATCCACCATGGGCTGAGGCACGATCTGGCGGCCTGGATCGACCCGCGGGTCCCGACGGTCGCGACGCTTCTGCACGCCGCGGGTTACCGCACCGGGGCGGTCCTCGGATCGTTCCATCTCGACGCCGACCGGGGTCTCGCCCGCGGCTTCGATCTCTACGACGACACGATCCAGGGGATTCGCAAGCTCCTGGGAGCCGTCTCGAAGGAGCGCCGCGCCGACGAGGTGGTGCGCAAGGGGCTTGGCTTCCTCGACGGTGTGCGGTCCGGCCAGCCGTTCTTCCTCTGGCTCGATCTCTATGACCCGCACTACGACTACGACCCGCCCGATGCCTTCAAGGCGCAGTTCGACGCGGATCGGTACCAGGGGGAGGTGGCGGCGGTTGACGCCGCGCTGCAGACGCTCGCGGACGGTCTGCGCACGCGGGGACTCGAGGGGGGCACCGACCTGATCCTCGCGGGGTCGCACGGGGAAGGGCTCGACGATCACCAGGAGACCGGCCACGGCGTCTATCTCTACGAGACGACGATCCGGGTGCCGCTGATCGTGGTGCCGGCGGGGGCGGGCACGGCACCGCCGGGCGCCGCCGGGCGGGTGGTCCGGGAAGCCGTCGGCCTCGTCGACCTGGCCCCGACGATCCTGGAGCGGGCCGGAGTCGCGCCTCCCGCGCGCACCGATGGCCGCTCTCTCTCAGCGATCCTCGCGTCGGCCGGGATGAAGACAGGCCCGCCGCGGCGCCTCTTCGCGGAGGCGGCGCAGCCGCATGCCGCCTACGGATGGAGCCCCCTCTTCGCGGTCATCGAGGGGGACCACAAGATCGTCGCCGGGCGCCGCCTCGAGGCGTTCGTGCTCGACGCCGATCCGGCCGAAACGAAGCCGCTGTCCCCGGTGCCGGGCTGGGCGTCGGCCCTCGAGGCGTTCGGCCGGCCGCTCCTCGGCTCGCTCGACCCTCCCGGGGAGCTGCGGCGCAAGGTGCTGGCAGGGGCGGCCGAGCTCGACCTGCCGTGGCGGGAGAGCCCCATCTGCCTCGAGAAGCAGTCCTGGCCCGACCCGCGCGATCGCGTGGTGCTGAACGACATCCTCTTCCGGGCCCGCATCGCCTCCGACCAGGGTCTGCCGGGGAGCGCCTCGACGATGGCCAGGAACCAGATCCTTCCGGTCGACCCGGCGAACTTCAGCGCCCTGGCGATGGCCTCGACCGTGGCCCTGCGCAACGGCGATCACACCACGCTCATGGAAGAGCTGGAGATCCTGCAGTGCGACTACCCGCTGCGCGCCGTCTCCTATCACTACTTCGGGCACGACCTCCAGAGACGGAAGGAGATGGCCAGGGCGGAGAAGGCGTTCAAGCTCTGCGCCGTGATCGAGCCCCGCAACGAAGAGCCCTATTACGACCTCGCCGCCCTGTACGCCCTCGAGGGGAAGAGAGATCTCGCCCTCGACTACCTCCGGAGGTCGATCGAGCGGGGGGCGGCCGACTTCGGCTTCATCCGCGCCGATCCCCAGCTCGCCTCCCTCAGGAAGGACCCCCGGTTCGTTTCCCTCGTCGGCACGTCCCCCTCGCCCCCCTCGCCGAAATGACCGCAGGGTATCGTCCGCCCCGGCTGTCGCCCCTTTGGACACCCGGAGGTGGGGCATGGCGCCTCAAATATCTTGGACATGCGGCGGCGATGGCGGTATATTCCGACCGTTCTCGCGCAAAGTCGCAAAGACCGGCCGCCATGCCCGGCGGCTCCGGCGAGGCAGGTTCCCCAGGTGGAGATGATGCTCTCCCTTACCCGATCAGGCACAATGCCGGGGACCGGCCTCCGTTCAGGGGAGTCCGCCGATTTTCACCCGGACGGGTCGTATTTCGCCTCCTCGGCGGAGCCGTTCGGCGGGCGGAGGCTCGATCTCTCGTTCGGCCCGGTGCGGATGCGTCTCACCGATCTGTCCGAGTCGCAGGCGGCGCGTCTCTCCGAGCGCTACCGGCCGTTCGTGACGGCTCCCGGAGAGGGGCCGTGCCTGTCGATCACTCTCCGCCAGGCACCGGTGGCGGCGTTCCTCAGGGCGCGCCGCGACGGAGCG
>WNGG01000620.1_pt1 | contig 40648 bp, 41 predicted proteins | sample 5400661 | NCBI WGS metagenome assembly WNGG01 (sample SAMN13153372, study PRJNA577476) | soil metagenome | isolation source: 100 cm soil or saprolite under Garry oak tree replicate 1 | place: USA:California | collected 2016-06-15
ATCTTCCATAAGCAACCAGTCTGCTTTGAAACGGAGCTGCCTTGCTCGACAATGGGGACAACGAAAGGCAAGAAACGTCAAGGCGTAGTAGGCCCCGAGAATACCGAGTGCCGCCATGATTGAGTTGGCCGTCGACACGTGCCATGAGCGATTCAGGGCGGGAGTCGCGACCGCCGCGACCGCAAGCGCGATGGCGGCGAGGAGTATCGATCGGGAACGCCACTTCATCGACATCGAGAGTCTCGCGAGCGGCAGCCGCCTAACGGATCGCGCTTAAGCTGCGGGCGACTCGCCCACCGGCGCAAGAGTGATGGACGAAATCCCGTGCCCGCCAGGGCACGACACAACCGCTTCCTTTAGAACGAGAGCGCCCGCCAGCTTCAAGCGCTTGTTAGGCAGCGTCATTGGGCGAGGTCCTGGCGATTCGTGCGATGAGAACGTCGAGCCCCACGAAGGCGGCCAGGTAGATGATGAGGGCGAGCCCAGCGACAATGCGAGTTGGATTCCCCCCCGCAGCCCAGACGAGCCCCATCATAAGCTGGATTGGAAGAAAGACCACCTGCCAAACTGACCCGAATGCACGAGCGAATCCTTGTGCATCGTCGTGAAACGGTTGTCTCCAGTACTGGCCGATAAGGAACATCGCCAGAACCAATGCCGCGAGGACGATGAAGACGTGAGAGCGAGCGAGGAGTCTCATGACGCTGCCTAACTCATAATTATACGACTAGTCTTCGGTCCGGACGCTTGTTCCTCCGAGAATCTAAGACGCGCCAGCGCACCGAGCCACAGCCCCGCAACCTTAAACACGGCGCCGCAATACCGCGCAGAAGTGATGCAGCCGGTCTGCGACAAACACCGCGAAATCCGCAGCCTAAGACCGCTCGCAGCCTAAGACGCGGATCGCCGCGTATGCGCAGTGGTCTCGGTGCTATAGAGTGTCCGCTGGACTCCGTACACCCAGGCCGCCCCGATTCAGGACATGCGTGTAGATCATCGTCGTGCGAAGATCCCGATGCCCCAATAGCTCCTGCACCGTCCGGATATCGGCCCCTGACTCCAGGAGATGCGTGGCGAACGAGTGTCGAAACGTGTGGCACGTGGCCCGCTTCGGGATCCCGGCCGCGCGCACCGCGTCCCGGACCGCCCGCTGGATCGCAGACTCGTGCAAGTGATGGCGCCGCTCCTCGCCGGAGACGGGATCGTGGTGAATCCGCGCCGCCGGAAACACCCACTGCCACGCCCAATCGTCCGCCGCCCCACTGACCTTGCGCTCCAAGGCGCCCGGTAACGGCACTCTCCCGGCCCCACCCTGTACATCACGCCCGTGACGCGCCCGCCACCGCGCCAAATGATCCGCCAAGGGTCCCTGTACGACCAGCGGCAACGGCACGACCCGGTCTACTCCGCCCTTGCCGCCGCGCACACGAACCTCGCCGCGGTGGAAGTCCACGTCCTTGACCCGCAGGCTCAGACACTCGAGCAGCCGTAACCCCGAGCCGTACAGCAACAGCCCCACCAGCCGCGACACACCTCCTAGCTGGGCTAACACCGCGCGTACTTCCTCTCGACTCAACACGACCGGAAGCCGGTGCAGTTCCTTCGCATGCACGATCCCCTGGGGCGAGAGCGCCAGACGCCGTCCCAGCACTGCCTCGTACAGAAACAGGAGGGCGGCCACCGCCTGGTTCTGAGTCGATGCGCTCACCCCGTCGTGCTCGGCGAGGTGATCGAGAAAGGCCCGAACGTCGCCCTCCCCCAGCTCGTCCGGGTGGCGGCGGCCGTGAAACACGACGAACCGCTTCACCCACCCGACGTACGCGTCCTCCGTACGTGGACTGTAGTGGCGCGCTCGCACTGCCGCCCGCACCCGACCAAGCAGCGTGCGCGGAGCCGAGCCCGTCGTGGTTGAGTCAGACATCGGCGCCCACTCCATCCCCTACCCTACCAATGCCCGCTCCATCACCCCTACCACGCCATTGCGCGCGGCATCATTTCAGCGCACCTTCGCATCCCGCATCCCGCATCCCGCATCCCGCATCCCGCATCCCGCATCCCCCATCCCGCATCCCGCATCCCGCATCCCGCCCTCACCCCCCCNNTCCCGCATCCCGCATCCCTCATCCCGCATCCCGCATCCCGCATCCCGCATCCCGCATCCCGCATCCCGCATCCCGCATCCCGCCCTCACACCCCCGTACTCCCAAACCCTCCCTCACCCCGCTCGCTCGGCGGCAGCTCCGGCACCTCCTCGAGCTCCACCATCTCGACTCGCTGAAACACGAGCTGCGCGATGCGCGTGCCCCGCGCCACCACCACCGGCTCCGTGCCCAAATTGATCATGGGGATCAGCAGCTCGCCGCGGTAATCCGAATCGATCGTGGCCGGAGCGTTCGGCAGGGTGAGACCATGCTTCACCGCCAGCCCCGAGCGGGGCCGCACCTGGGCTTCGTATCCCGCTGGAATCGCCAGGGCCAACCCGGTACGCACCAGGCGGCGCTCGAGCGGCTGCAACGTAAAGTCCGGCTCGGCGCTCGCCACGTCATACCCGGCGGACCCGGCGGTCTGCCGGCTGGGCAATGACAACCCGTCGTGGTGCGGCAGCCGCTGGACCTGCACCACCGGCCCCCCCGGCCCGCGCGGCCCGCGCTTCCGCCGCGTCACGCGACCGCGAGCCCTAAGCGGCGCGACGCCGCTTCCACACCAGCACCGCGACCACCGCCACGGCGATGGCGATCCACCACCCCGCCGCCGTGCCGAGGCGCCCCGCCCGCTCGGTCGAAGTGAGCCAGTTGCTCTCGCCCTCGAGCGAGGCGAGCGTCTCGCTCAAGAGCGCTTGGCCCCGTGCCTCCTGATCGGCCGGCCCGCTCAAGAACAGCTGCACCGCCTCGCGCCGCAGCGGCACCTGCGTCACCAGCACGAATGCCTGCTCGCCGCCCTGCTGCGAGGCCAGCGACCGCAGGCCCTGGAGATCGAACTCTTTCCATTTGAAGCTCACCAGCTGCGCGCTGGCGGGCAGGTCCTCGGGCTTCATCGCCTCCCGCGGCAACACGCCGTGCATGCGCTGCACGCAGAGAATCATCGCGCCGTGCGCCGACACGGGCGTCGCCTCGCTCCAGCAGTCCACCATGTCCTTCTGCGCGCGTCCCTCGGGAAACGCGCTGAAACCGCTCGGCAGCGTGAAGCGGTAGCCGAGCTCGGCGCTCGTCGCCTGCGTCTGTAGCAGGAGCACCAGGGCCGGGAGGAAGTGGGTCATACGAGCTGCCTCGCGTTCACCAACGACAGCCCGAACGACTCGGCCACCGCCGGATAGACCACGCTCCCCTCGATCACGTTCAATCCCTGGAACAGCGCGGGGTCGTCGCGGCACGCCTGCTTCCAGCCGCTCCGCGCCAGCCGCTTGGCATAGGGGAACGTCGCGTTCGTGAGCGCCAGGGTGGACGTGCGCGGCACGCCGCCCGGCATGTTCGCGACCGCGTAATGGATGATCCCATCCACCACGTACACCGGACTCTCGTGCGTGGTCGGCTTGCTGGTCTCGATGCACCCGCCCTGATCCACCGCGACATCGACGATCACCGAGCCCGGCTTCATCAGTTTGAGATCTTCCCGCCGCACCAGCTTGGGCGCCTTGGCGCCGGGCAACAGCACCGCACCGATCACCAGATCGGCCTTGCGCAGCTGCTCCAGCAGGTTGTGACGGTTCGAGTAGAGGAGATCGACATTGGGCGGGAGCACATCGGAGAGATAGCGCAGGCGGTCGAGCGAGAGATCGAGCAGCGTGACGTGGGCGGCCAGGCCGGCCGCCATTCGCGCCGCGTTCGTCCCCACCACTCCCCCGCCGATGATCAGGACTTCCGCCGGCAGTACGCCGGGCACTCCACCGAGCAGTATCCCGCTGCCGCCATAGACTTTCTCGAGGTATTTCGCTCCCTCCTGCACCGCCATCCGCCCCGCCACCTCGCTCATCGGCGTGAGCAGCGGCAGCTCGCCCGATCCGAGCTGCACCGTCTCGTACGCGATCGCAATGATGCCCGACTTGATCACCGCCCGCGTGAGCGACTCGGAGGCGGCGAAATGGAAGTACGTGAACACCACCTGGCCCTTGCGCATGCACGGCCACTCGGGCTCGATCGGCTCCTTGACCTTCACCACCATCTCGGCCCGGGCCCACACATCCGCGGCCTTGGGCACGAGCGTGGCGCCCACCGCGCCATACGTCTCATCGGCGAACCCCGACCCGATCCCCGCCCCCTGCTCCACCAGCACCGTGTGCCCGTCTCCCACCAACGACTCGATCCCCGCGGGCACGAACGCCACACGGTTCTCGGCCGTCTTGATCTCTCTAGGGACGCCAACGATCATGGGAACTCCGGCCTAACGTCTTTCCGCGACGTCTCTCCGTGACGCTTTTCTAGTCTTTGCCTAGCCAAACCACCGTCTGTCTCTCGGGGGCGAAGAACTCCGCCGCCACATCGGCGACCTCTTTCTCCGTGAGCCCCGCCACCGCCGCCACTACTTCGTCCAGACTGCGATACGGCTCGCCATAGATGGGAAAGCTCGCCAAACGGTACATCCGGGCGGTGGGACTCTCCAGCGACAACATCAGCTGCCCCTGCGTCTGCTGTTTCGCCTCGGCGAGCGCCGCGCCGGCGAGCGCCTCGCGCGCGAGCTTGGCGTACTCCTTGCGAATCGCCGCCGCGGCCTGGCTCGCCGTCTTGGGCTGCGTACCGACATACACTCCCGCCACACCCATGTCGCGGTAGAAGCTCGTAAACGCATAAATCGCGTACGCGAGCCCCAGCTCCTCCCGAATCCGCTGGAACAGCCGGCTCGACATGCCGCCCCCGAACACGTTGCCGAGCACCAGCAGCGCATATTTGCGGGGATCGGCGTAGCGAACGGTGTCGGTGGCGAATACGATGTGGGTCTGGGCGGTATCCTTGGCCTGGCGGGTTTCGGCGCCGCGGACGGCGGGCGGAACCTTTGCCGGGTGAGGCGTTGCCGATTGAGCGTTGCCGGATACGGCGTTGCCGGGTGAGGCGTCGAACCAGCCTTGCCGGCCCAGATCTTCGAGCAACGCGTCGTGCGTGAGGTTCCCGGCGGCGGCGATGACGCAATTGGCCGGATAGTACGCCCGCCCATGCAGCTGCTTCAGGTCGCCGGTCGAAATGGCGCTGACCGTATCGCGCGTGCCCAGGATCGAATAGCCGTAGGGATGCTCGGGCCACAAGGTCCGGTAGCAGAGATCGTATACCTGGTCGTCCGGCGTGTCCTCGACGGTGTTGATCTCCTCGAGCACCACGTTGCGCTCGAGTTCCAAGTCATTGCTGCGGAGCACCGGGTTGCGCACCAGGTCGGTGAGCACGTCGAGCGCACGCGGCAGGTCGGTGTCGAGCACCCGCGCCTGGAACGCGGTGGTGTCGCGCGAGGTGTAGGCGTCGAGCGAGCCGCCGCGCGACTCGAGCGCCAGCGCGATCTCCTGCGCGCTGCGACGCTCCGTGCCCTTGAACACCATGTGCTCGAGCAGGTGCGACACGCCCATCTTGGGGCGGGGCTCGTGGGCGCTGGCGCTCCGCACCCAGATGCCCACCGCCGCCGAGCGGACGCTGGGAACCCGCTCGGAGAGCACGATCACGCCGGTGGGCGCGGTGGTCTGAAAGATGTCCCGGTCGAGCCGGACGGTCTCCATTACCGCGCGCGGGCTACGGCTCCAGCGCCACCCTCTGGCTTGTCCATCAGCGCCTTGCGGGAGAGTCGCATGCGACCGCGCTCGTCCACCTCGAGCAGCTTCACGCGCACGTGGTCCCCCTTCTTTACCACGTCCTCCGTGCGCTCCGTGCGCCCGTGCTGCAGCTCGGAGATGTGCAGCAGCCCCTCTACGCCGGGGATGATCTCCACGAACGCGCCAAAGGCAGTCGTGCTCTTGACCACGCCCTCGTACACCTTGCCCACCTCGGGCTCCTGCACCAGCGCCTGCACCATGTCGCGCGCCCGCTCGCCGCCTTCGCCCACCGCGGAGATGGTGACCATGCCGTTGTCGTCCACGTTGATCTCGGCGCCGGTCTGCTCCTGAATGCCGCGGATGGTCTTACCTTTCGGCCCGATCAGGTCGCCGATCTTGTCGGGGCGGATCTGGATCGTGATGATGCGCGGCGCGTACTTGGACAGCTCCGAGCGCGGCTTCGACATCACCTGATCCATGATGTCCAGAATGTGGAGCCGGGCCTGCTTCGCTTTCTCGAGCGCCTGGCTGACAATGCTGAAATCGAGGCCTTCGATCTTGATGTCCATCTGGATCGAGCTGACCCCTTGGCGCGTGCCCGCCACCTTGAAGTCCATGTCGCCAAGATGATCCTCGGTGCCGAGGATGTCGGTGAGCACCGCGACGCGCTTGCCTTCCTTGATGAGCCCCATCGCCACGCCGGCGCAGGCGGCGGTCATCGGCACGCCGGCATCGAACAGCGCCAGCGAGCCGCCGCACACCGTCGCCATGGACGACGAGCCGTTCGACTCGAGGATGTCGGACACGATGCGGAGGGTATAGGGAAATTGGTCGTACGGCGGCAGCAGCGCTTGCAGCGCGCGCTCGGCAAGGGCCCCGTGTCCCACCTCGCGGCGTGAGGTCCCGCGGATCGGCTTCACTTCACCGGTCGAAAACGGCGGAAAGTTGTAGTGCAGCATGAACGACTTGGTGGTCTCTTGCGCCACGTCGATCGAGTCGATGCGCTGCTCGTCCCGCGTCGTACCGAGGGTCACCGACACCAGGGCCTGCGTCTGGCCGCGCGTGAACAGCGCCGAGCCGTGGGTGCGGGGCAGTACGCCCACCTCGCAGCTGATCGCCCGTACCGTGTCCAGATCGCGCCCGTCCACCCGCTCGCCGCGGGTCAGCACCTGCTCGCGCATGGTGCGGTACTCGATGTCCTCGATGACGTTGGCCACGTCCTTGGTGTTGTCGGGGAATTCGGCCGCGAGCTGCTCCTGGATCGTCGCCTTGAGCGCGGCGAGCGCCTGGGTCCGCTCCGCCTTCTCCGGCAGGTTCAGCGCCTCCGTCACGCGCGGCTCGGCCAGCGCCTTGACCCGCGCCACCAGCTCCGCCGGCGGCTCGACCTTGGTCCATTCCATCTTGGGCTGGCGCATCTCGGCCACCAGCTCGTTGGCGGCATCCAAGAGCTCGCGGATGCCCTTGTGCGCCACTTCGAGGCCCTTCACGATCTCGGCCTCGGTCAGCTCCAGCGCGCCGCCCTCGACCATCACGATCGAGTCCGCCGAGCCGGACACCACCATGTCCACGTCGGAGAACTCGAGCTGCTGGAACGTGGGATTGAGAATCCAGGCGCCTTCCACCCGACCCACGCGCACCGCGGCGATGGGGCCGTTCCATGGCACCTGGGACATGGTGAGCGCCGCGGAGGCCGCCGTCACGCCCAGCACGTCGGCGTCGTTCTCCTGGTCCGCCGACAGCACGTAGATGAAGACCTGGACCTCGTTCTTGAAGCCTTCGGGGAAGAGCGGGCGGATGGAGCGGTCGGTGACCCGCGCCGACAGGATCTCCTCGTCCTGTGGCCGCCCTTCACGCTTCAAAAAGCCGCCCGGGATCTTGCCGGCGGCATAGCTCTTTTCACGGTATTCGACGGTGAGGGGGAAGAACGGGAGGGTCGAGACGTTGTCCGACACCGTCACCGCCGCCAGCACCACCGTCTCCCCGAATTGCACCAGACACGAGCCAGCGGCCTGCTTGGCCAGCCGTCCCGCCTCGAGCTTCAGGGTGCGGCCGGCGAAATTGCGTTCGACGTGTTTCACCATATTGCCTGTCTAGAGCACAAAGAAATGCGCGAAGCGCCCCGGTGCTCTTCCGGGGCGCCCAACGCGACGCCAGCGGTATTAATGGCGGAGACCCAGCTCGTCGATGAGCTGCCGATACCGCTCCAGGTCGTTGCGCTTCAGGTACTCGAGCAGGCGCCGGCGCTGCGACACCATGCGCAACAGGCCGCGCTGCCCGTGAAAGTCCTTGGCGTGGACCCGGAAGTGGTCGGTGAGGCTGTTGATCCGCTCGGTGAGCAGCGCGATCTGGACCGGGGCCGACCCCGTGTCCCCCTCGTGCCGCCCGTACTTCCTGACCGGCGTCGTCTTGTCATACATCTGTTCCAGTTCCCTAATTATTGAGAGCGCAGTAACTTAGACCGCCTGCACAGATTTGTAAAGGCCTCGTGACCCACGCGCCTCCGCCGCCCACCGACCTGGTGGGACGCACCGTCGGCCCCTACGACCTGGAGCGCCTGCTCGGCCAGGGTGGCTTCGCCTGGGTGTTCCGCGGCCGCGAGCTGGACGGCTCCCCCGTCGCCGTGAAGGTCCTGATGCCGCGCTACGCCGGCGACCCCCAGTTCGAGCGCCGCTTCCGCAACGAGGCCGAGACCGCGGCCCAGCTGCGGCATCCCAACATCATCCGCATCCGCTTCGTGGCTCGCTCCGGCAACTACGTCTACTTCGGGATGGACCTGTGCGCCGATTCGCTCGCCGCGCGGTTACAGCGCGAGGGCCCGCTCCCCGAAGCGGACATCGTCCGCATCGCCGGCGACGTGGCCCAGGGGCTCGGCTTCGCCCACGCGCAGGGCGTGATCCACCGCGACCTGAAGCCCGACAACATCCTGCTCCACTCCGACGGCAGCGCCGTGATCTCGGACTTCGGCATCGCGCGCGCGCTCTCGGGCTACGTCGCCTCCACCGGCGTGAACATGACCATCGGGACACCGCAGTACCTGTCTCCCGAGCAGGCCCAAGGTCGCCCGCTCGACGCGCGCGTGGATCTCTACGCACTCGGCGTGACGCTCTTCAAGGCGGCGACGGGTGAGGTGCCGTTCACGTCGAGCGACTGGTTCGAGCTGGCGCGCATGCACGTGGAGGACACGCCCCCCTCGCTCCGCAAGAAGCGCCCGGAGCTGTCCAAGCGGTTCGAGCGTGTGGTGATGAAGTGCCTGGCGAAGCATCCCGACGACCGCTATCGCGATGCCGCTCATTTGCTCGCCGACCTCGGTGGGAAAGACGGCACGGCGGCGCGTGGGAGGCTGGGGGGGCTGGGGGGGCTGCTGCAGCGCCTGCGGCGCTGGTGGTCAGGCTGAAGGGGCGCGGAACAGGCGCCGGACTGCGGACAACACCCGGGCGATCAGACCCCTCGTTGGCCAATCTGGTAGGGGCGCAGCATGCTGCGCCCCCACATCGGTCGTTCCCCGGAGTACCGTTTCCGCCGTCCGCCGCAGCTCCGCTTCGTACTCTTTCGGGAACGGCCGCTCGGCGAGCCTGATCTCGAACCCCGCCCCGCCCGACACGATCCCAAGCTCCACGATCCCCGGCGACGCCCGATCGATCACGTCGATCAACGGCTGTAACGTTTCCCGATTCCCGTTTCTCGAGTCCCGGTAGTACTCCGCCGAGACGGCGATCACGAGCCGCTCCGCTTTGACGCTCCCCGCGACGAAGCCCTCCAGCTCCTGCCTAACGCTTGAAGACATGCCCTAACCAGCGCAGCACGTCGTTCGAGGTGGCAAGGATCATGATGCCGAGCAGCACCACGAACCCGATCTGCGTGAGGCGCAGCCGCAGCTCGAGCGGCAGCGGCTTGCGGCGCACCGCCTCCGCGACCAGGAACACCACCTGCCCGCCGTCCAGGATCGGGATCGGCAGCAGATTGAGGATCGCCAGGTTGATCGAGAAGAACGCCATGAAGCGCAGCAGCCAGTCGAGACCGAGCCGCGCCGCCTGCCCCGACGCCTGCGCCACGAGAATGGGGCCGCCCAGCTCGCGCACCGAGATCTGTCCCAGCACCAGTCCCTTCAGGAAGCCGAGGATCATCGTCGCGGTGCGCGCCGTCTCCTGCCACCCGCTCGCGATCGCCTCGCCCGGCGGTTTGCGCACCCGGGTGACGCCCGGCTGCACCTGTGCGCCGATGAAGCCGTAGGTATGGGGACGCTTGGGGTACTGGGGATCCACGCCGCTGGCCGTGTCGGGCACGATCGTAAGGGAGAGGGGCGCGCCGCCGCGCAGCACCTGGAACGCGACCGGCCGTCCCCCGCTGGTCCAGATACGCTCGAGAAAGCGCTCGACCGACCGTACAGGCGCCCCGTCCACGGCGACCACCACATCGCCCGGCCTGAGTCCGGCGCGCGCCGCCGGCCGCCCCTCTTCCAGGCGCTGCACCACGACCGGAACCTGGGGCACGAGCGCATCCGCCACCGCCTGCCGCGCCGCCAATCCCCCCTGCCGCAGGTCGATCACGAGCGGCTCGGCTCGACCGGCGACGTGGAACGTGAGCTCGGCGGGACCGCTGACGATCTGCCGCACCACGTCGTCCCAGGTGCGGATCGTGTCGTCGTTGATGCGCACGATGCGGTCGCCCGGCGCGAGCGATGCCAGCGCGCGCGCGCCGGCGGGGAGCCGCCCCGTGACCAGGGAGTCCACCTGGGTGGTGTTCAGCTCCGGGGTGCCCACGCTGCCGGCCAGCGCCGCGAAGATGACGAACGCCAGCAGCGCGTTCATCGCCACGCCGGCGCACACGACCATCAGCCGGACGGCCACGGGCTTCTTGTCGAAGGCGCGCGCGGGATCGATCGGCTCGGCGCTCGCGCCCCCTTCCAGCTCGCCCGCCATGCCTTCGTCTTCGAGCCCCGCCATCTTCACGTAGCCGCCGAACGGAATCCAGGAGATCCAGTACTCCGTCTCCCCCCGGCGCCACCGCACGATCGGCCGGCCGAAGCCGAGTGAGAAGCGCAGCACCTGGATGCCGACCACTTTGGCGACGACGAAGTGGCCCGCCTCGTGAATGAAAATGAGGACGCCGATCACCACGACGAACGCGGCCAGCGTCAGCGGCACGCGGCCTCCCGCGCCAGCCGGCGCGCCTCCGCGTCGGCGGCGAGCACCGCCTCGAGCGTCCCGGCATCGCCCGCGTGATGCCCGTCCAGCACGCGCGCGATCGTCTCGCCGATCTTGCCGAAGCGGATCTTCCCCGCGAGAAACAGCTCTACCGCCACCTCGTTGGCCGCGTTGAACGCCGTCGCCGCCGTGCCGCCCGCCGTCGCCGCCGCTCGCCCCAGCCGGTACGCGGGATAGAGCTCGGGGGACACGGGCTCGAACGTGAGCGTCCCCGCCGCCACCGGATCGAACCGACGCGTGCCCGCGTCCGGGACGCGCGTCGGGTGAGTGAGAGCGTAGAGAATCGGCAGCTCCATCGTGGGGAATCCCACCTGGGCCAGCACGGAGCCGTCCACAAACTCGACGAACGCGTGCACCACCGACTGGGGATGCACCACCACCTCTACCGCGTCGTACGGCAGGCGGAACAGGTAGTGCGCCTCGATCACCTCGAGCGCCTTGTTGACGAGCGTGGCGGAATCGACCGTGATCTTCTTCCCCATCTTCCAGGTGGGGTGGCGCAGCGCTTCGTCCACGGTGGCGCCCGCCACGCGCTCCGCCGTCCAGGTACGGAACGGCCCGCCCGACGCCGTGAGGATGAGCCGGGCCAGCTCCGCCGGCTGCCGCCCGGTGACGCACTGCAGCACCGCGCTGTGCTCCGAGTCGACCGGCACGATCTCCCCGCCCCCCTCGCGCGCCGCGCGGGTGACCAGCTCGCCCGCCATCACCAGCGTCTCCTTGTTGGCGAGCGCTACGCGCTTCCCAACCTTGAGGGCCGCCAGGGTTGCCTCGAGCCCCGCCGCGCCGACGATGGCATTCACCACGATCTGCACGTCGGGATGCGTCGCGGCCTCGACGAGACACGCCGTCCCCTTCCCTTTTCCCGTTTCCCCTTTCCCGGAATTGACCAGCCCCACATACGCCGGCTTCCACTCGGCGGCCTGCTTCTCGAGGAGCTCGGCATTCGCGTACGCCGTCAACGCCGCCACCCGAAACCGCTCGCGCTGGCGCCCCAGCACCTGCAGCGTGGAGCACCCGATCGACCCGGTCGAGCCCAGAATCGCGACGCCGACGCTCATGCGACCCCGAACAGGCGGAACAGGCCGGCCGTGAGCGGCAGCACGAAGTACAGCGAATCGAGCCGATCGAGCACGCCGCCGTGACCCGGAATGAGCGAGGAGGAATCCTTCACACCCGCTTCGCGCTTGAACAGCGACTCGGCCACGTCGCCCACCTGGGCGGCCACCGCCACTACCACGCCCACCGTCACCAGCTGCCAGACGTCGAGCCGCAACGCGACGCGGTCGAGCACGAGCGGACCGTATGCCAGCGCCGCGGCAAGCCCGCCCACGAGTCCTCCCGCGGCACCGGCCCACGTCTTCCGCGGCGACAACACCGGCGCGAGCTTCGGTCCGCCCACGAGCGTCCCGGCCGCCATCGCGCACGTGTCGCACACCCAGGTCACCACGAGCGGCAACACGACGAGCGCGACGGAGCCGCGCGGGTGGGCGTCGCTGTGCGGGCCGTGGCGGATCGCCACCACGAACGACAACAGGGCCGACGCGTACAGGCCGCCGAACACCGTCACCGCCACCGCGGTGAGGGGCCGTTGGTCCGGCCCCCGGGCGGTTCCCACCACCAGCACCACCAGCAGCCAGATGGCGCCCACGTAGACCACCGGCTCCCACTCGGCGTAGCCCTTCACCCAGTAGACCGCGAGCGGGCACAGGGCCGCGCCGATGAAGCCGGGCCATTCGAGCGGCTCGATGCCCTGTGCGCGCGCGAAGTCGTACACCTCGCGCGTGCCCAGCACGCCCAGCACCGCCAGCACGCCGGCGAGTGCCCAGCCGCCCAGCCGCAACAGCAGCAGCGTCGCGGCGATGGCCGGAACGGCAAAAGCGATACGGACCAGCAGATTGCGGGAGATCACACCGGGACTTTTCCGAAGCGCCGGTCCCGCCGCTGGTAATCGAGGATGGCCCGGAACAGGTCGCGACGCGTGACGTCGGGCCAGAGGACGGGCGTGACGTACAGCTCCGTGTAGGCGAGCTGCCACAGCAGGAAGTTCGACAGCCGGTACTCGCCCGACGTGCGGATCAGCAGATCGGGGTCCCCCCAGGGAGCGGTGTACAACTTCTCGCGCACCGCGTCTTCCCCGATGTCCTCCAGCCGCTTCGCCCCCTTGAGCACGTCCTCGGCCAGGAGACGGGCGGCGCGCGCCAGCTCGGCGCGCGACGAGTACGAGATGCACAGGTTCAGGGCCAGCTTGGCGCCGTCGCGCGTCTCATGCTCGACGCGCTCCACCGCTTCCCGGGCGCCGGGCGCGAGCCGGGTGCGATCCCCCAGCACGTGCACGGCCACGCCTTGCTCCCGCAGCTCCGCCACTTCGCGCGCGATGTATTCCTCGAGCAGCTCCATCAGCGCCGAGATCTCGGTCGCGGGGCGCTGCCAGTTCTCGGCCGAGAACGCGAACAGCGTGAGCACCTCGACGCCGGCGGCGATGGCGCCCTCCACCACATCACGCACCGCTTTCATCCCGGCCCGATGGCCCAGCGGGCGCGGCAGGCTCCGCTCCCGGGCCCAGCGCCCGTTGCCGTCCATGATGACGGCCACGTGGCGCGGGACGACCCCATTCCCGCGAATCTGCGCGAGCAGGTCGTCCGCCATCGCTAGATCTCCATGATCTCCGCTTCCTTCGCCTTGACCGCCTCGTCCACGAGCTTGAGGTGCTCGTCGTGGGCCTTCTGCACGTCCTTCTCCGTGTGCTTCTTCTCGTCGTCCGAGACGTGCTCGGTCTTCTTGATGCGGCTGATCGCCTCCGTGCGCGCGTGCCGCACGGCGACGCGGCCTTCCTCGGCGAACTTGTGCACCACCTTCACCAGCTCGCGGCGCCGCTCCTCCGTGAGGGGCGGCAGCGGAATGCGGATGATGTTGCCGTCGTTGGAGGGGGTCAGACCGAGGTCGGACGCGAGGATGGCTTTTTCCACGGCTTTGAGGAGCGACTTGTCCCACGGTTGCACGGTGAGCAGCTTCGGCTCGGGCGTCGCCACGCTCGCCACCTGGTTGATCGGCATCTCGCTCCCATAGGCTTCGACCCGCACCAGGTCGAGCAGCGCGGTCGTCGCTTTGCCCGTGCGCACCGTGGCGAACTCCCGCTTTACCGCTTCCACCGCCTTGTCCATTGCCTGCTTGGCCTGCTTCACATGGTCCGCGAGGGTGGGGAGGGAGGGCGTCATTGCACGATGGTGCCGACGCGCTCGCCGGCCAGCACCCTGGCCGTGGCGCCCGGCTGGTTGATGTTGAACACCACGATGGGGAGCTTGTTCTCCTTGCACAGCCCGAACGCGTTGGCGTCCATCACGGCGTAGCCGTTCACCAGCGCGTCGCGGAACGAGAGCTCCGGGAGGAACTTTGCCTTGGGGTCCTGCTTCGGATCCGCCGTGTACACGCCGTCCACGTTGGTCGCCTTGAGGATCAGTTTCGCCTCGACCTCGAGCGCCCGCAGCACCGCCGCCGTATCGGTGGAAAAGTACGGGTTCCCGGTGCCGCCGGCGAAGATCACCATACGACCCTTTTCGAGGTGCCGCACGGCGCGCCGCCGGATGTAGGGCTCCGCCAGCTCTTCCATCCGGATCGCGGTCATGACGCGCGTGTCCACGCCCTTCTTCTCGAGAATGTCCTGCAGCGCGAGCGCGTTGATCACGGTGGCGAGCATGCCCATGTAGTCGGCCGACACGCGATCCATCCCCTGCTCGCTCGCCGCCGTGCCGCGCAGGATGTTGCCGCCGCCCACCACCAGGCCCAGCTGCACGCCCAGCGCGGCCACGCCTTTGAGCTCGTCGCCCAGGCGATCGATCACCCCGAAATCGATGCCGCCTCCCGCCCCGCGCTCTCCCGCGAACGCCTCACCCGAGAGCTTGAGCAGCGCCCGCGGGTAGGCGAGCCGCGCGCGCGAGGCGGGGGCCGTCGCCACTCAGTCTGCTCCGACCTTCAACCGGCCGAACCGCCGTACCGCGATCTTCTCCCCCGTCTTGGCCGACAGCTCCTTGACCAGCTCGCCCACGGTGCGCTTGTCGTCCTTCACGAACTTCTGCTCGAGCAGGACGCGCTCCTCGTAGAACTTTCGGAGCATCCCGTCCACGATCTTGGCACGGATCTGCTCGGGCTTCTTCTGCTCGGCCACCTGAGCCTCATACACTTGGCGCTCGCGCTGCACCACCTCGGGCGGCAGGTCCTCGATCCGCACCGCGAGCGGATTCGTCGCGGCGATGTGGACGGCGAGGTCCCGGGCGAGCGCCTGGAACTCCGGGGTGCGCGCCACGAAGTCCGTCTCGCAGTTGAGCTCCACCAGCACGCCGATCTTGCCGTCGTGGTGGACGTAATGACCGATGAGGCCCTGGGACGCCTCGCGCCCGGCGCGGGTGTCGGCCTTAGCCGCGCCCTTCGTGCGGAGCACGTCGACGGCCTTCTCTAGGTCGCCGCCCGTTTCCTCCAGCGCCTTCTTGCAATCCATCATGCCCGCACCTGTACGGGCGCGCAGCTCGGCCACCAGTTTTGCCGGAATCTCCTTCACGATTGCCATCTCCTCACTCCTCGTAAGAACGCCGCCCTCGCGCCGTTGGGCTCGGAGGGCGGCGGTCGGTTGTCCACCGAAACGGGGAACGTCCGGGCTCAGCCTTCGCCTTCGGCTCCGCCGCTCGATTCCGCCGGGGCGGGGGCCGGCGCCTCCTCCGTCTTGAGCCGCGCGGCAATGGCTTCCGGCTTGGCGCGGCGCTTGCGCCGCGCCGGCTTCTTCTTCTTGTCGCCTTCGCCCTCCGCCTCGACCCCCGTCTCGGTCGAGTAGGTCACGCCTTCGCCTTCCTCGGCGGCCTCGTGCAAGGGCATCTGGCGCCGCGCTTCGCCGATCAGGTCCGAAATCGCCGCCGTGATCAGCGAGACGGCCCGGATCGCGTCATCGTTCCCGGGAATCGGCACCGTGATCAGCTCCGGGTCCGCGTTCGTGTCCACGATCGCGACCACCGGAATCCCCAGTTTGTTCGCCTCGGCGACGGCGATCCGCTCCTTCTTCGAGTCCACAATGAACAGCGCCCCCGGCAGCCGGCTCATGTTCTTGATGCCGGAGAGATACTTCTCCAGCTTCACCCGCTCCCGGTCGAACAGCAGCTGCTCTTTCTTGGTGTAGTTCTCGAACTCGCCTTCCGCGGTGCCCTGGTCCAGCTCCTTCAGCCGCTTGATCTGCTTCTTGATCGTCTGGAAGTTCGTGAGCGTGCCGCCCAGCCACCGCTCCGTCACATAGAACGCCCCGCAGCGCTGCGCTTCCGCCTGGAGGATGTTCTTGAGCTGTTTCTTGGTGCAGACGAACAGGACCCCGTCGCCCTTCAGCACCACGCCGCGCAGCAGCTCCTGCGCTGCCTCGATCTGCCGCAGCGTCTTCTGGAGATCGATGATGTAGATGCCGGAGCGCTCGGCGAAGATGAACCGGCGCATCTTGGGATTCCAGCGGCGCGTCTGGTGACCGAAATGGACGCCCGCTTCCAGCAGGTCCTGCAACTGAGGCTGCGCCATGCACTCCTTTGTGCTAGGGGTTAGGGGTTCGGGATTCGGGTCGGGTGCGGAGTTACGCCTGAAAACCCGAGCCCCGAGCCCCCGAACCCCGAGTCCCATTATCTCTTGCTGAACTGGAACCGCTTGCGCGCTCCCGCCCGCCCCGGCTTCTTCCGCTCCACCACGCGCGGGTCGCGTGTCAGCAGTCCCTGCTCCCGCAGCTTCTTGCGGTGCTGCTCGTCCGCCAGGCACAGCGCCCGCGCAATCGCGAGTCGCATCGCCCCCGCCTGCCCCGTCACCCCACCGCCCCGGCACAGCGCCCGTACGTCGAAGGCGCCGAGCGTGTCGGTCGCCGTGAACGGCTGCTGGATGTGCGACACGAGCGACGGCCGGGGAAAGTAGTCGCCCAGCGTCCGCCCATTGACGTTCCACTTCCCCGAGCCGGGCGTGAGATACACGCGCGCCACGCCCACCTTGCGGCGTCCGACCGCGTGCCAGCGCAGCTCCGGTGTGACGCCGCTGCTCATCGGGCCCCCGCCGCGGCCGCGCCGAGCGGCTGCGGCTGCTGGGCGGCGTGGGGATGATCCGGTCCGCCGTACACTTTCAGCATCTGTTTCACCTTCTGGCGTGACAGTGTGGTCTTGGGCAGCATGCCCCAGACCGCCCGCTCGATCACGCGCTCCGGGTGCTTCCCCAGCATGTCCTTGAGCGGCGTGAACCGCTCGTGCCCCATGTAGCCGGTGTGCCGGAAGTAGCGCTTCTGCTCGAGCTTGCGCCCCGTGAGCTTCACCTTCGCCGCATTCACGATCACCACGCAGTCGCCGCCGTTCAGATGCGGCGTGAACGTGGGCTTGTGCTTGCCGCGCAGGATCTGCGCTACCTGGCTCGCCAGCCGACCGAGCGGCTGCCCGGTCGCGTCGACCAGGAACCAGCGGTGCGTCACGTCCTCTTTGCGCAAGCTGAACGTCTTCATTCCCGAAGCCTTCCTCGTGTGCCCGGTCGATGACAGCCGCGAACTATACCCGGGCCGTAAGGCGGTGTCAACTAGAAGGTTCCGGGCTCGCGAGGGTGACGAGCGCCATCCCTTTTTCGACCGTCTGCCCTGCCGTCACGTGCACCGTCTGCACTACGCCGGCGCGTGGCGCGCGCAGCTCGTTCTCCATCTTCATCGCCTCCACCACCACCAGGCCGGCCCCGGCCTCTACCTGCTGTCCGTCCGCGACCTCCACCCGCACCACCAGACCGGGCATCGGGGCGCGCACCACGGCCGGCCCGGCGGCGCCCGGCGCCGCTGCCGCTACCGCCTCGGTCTCGCGGGACTGCTCGTCCTGTACCGCCACTTCCATCCGCTCGCCCACCACGCCCATTGCCCACTGCCCGTCGCCCTCGAGCGGCTGGGCGGCCACGGTCCACGACTCCCCGCCCAAGAGCAGGTGATAGAGCGGCGTGCCGGGCAGCGGGGCGAGGTGCGCGTCGACTGCCTCCCCGCCCACGAGCACGCGGTCGCCGTCCACCTCCACCTCGATGGTCTGGGCGCCGATGGTGACGAAGTACTTCATGCGGCCTCGAGCACGGCGACCGTCTCCACATGCGCCGTCTGCGGAAACAGATCGAACGCCCGCACGGCGATCACGCGATAGTTGGCGCTCAGGCGGTGCAGGTCGCGGGCCAAAGTCGCGGGATCGCAGGAGACGTACGCGATTTTGGGCACCGGCTGCCCGCTGAGCCGCAGGGTCACGTTCCAGTGCAGGCCGGCGCGCGGCGGGTTCACCACCACGGCGCTCGGCTCGGGCAATGTCGGCAGCACGTCTTCGGCCTTCGCCGCAATGAACCGCACCGGGCTCGATGATGCCCGCCGTCGTGCCCAGTCGATCGCTTTCTCGTCGGCGTCCACGCTCACCACCTGCGCCCCCCGCTCCGCCAGCTGCACGGCCGTGTCGCCGATGCCACCGTACAGGTCCCACACGACCGCGCCGCGCACGTCGCCCAGCTGCTCCACCGCCCAGTGGCGCGTGACCGCGCCCATTTCAGAATTGACCTGCTCGAACGCCGTGGCCGGGAATCCGGTCGCGGGACCGGCCACCACCCGCGCCGCTCCGTCCACCGGCTGCCACCAGCAGATCACGTTGGTCGGATCGGGCAGGGCGGCCGCGAGCGCCGTCGCGTCGCGCGCCGCCCAGGGCTCGCCCGCCGACTCGGCGATCACGTGCCGCCGGCCCTCGCGGTCGAGCCGCAGCGTGAGGCGCGCGAGCTTCGCGGGCAAGAGGTCGAGGCGCGGCTTGAGCTCGCGCCACAGCGCCATCAGCCGGAAGTCGGCGATGTGGCAGTCGATCAGCGGGAAGACAGTTCCGGGCCGGTCATAGGGGTGGAATCCCACCGCCTTCCCCCGCCTTACCCCGCCCTTCACCGCCAGACTCACCTTCGCCCGGTAACGCCATTCTTCCACGGCTTCGACGATCTCGGGATCCGGGACGTCGAGCTTGGCGATGCGGCGCAGCGCGTCCCCCACGATCGCGCGCTTCGCCTCGAGCTGAGCGTCGTAGGCCACGTGCTGCAGCTGGCAGCCGCCGCAGCGGTCCTGCAGGTAATGCGGACAGGGCGGCGTGACGCGCGCGCCCCCGCCCGCGGGCGCGACCACCTCGGCCAGCTCCCCCCGCGCGAAGCTCTTGTGCAGCTTCACGCCGTCGCGCAGCCGGACGCGCTCGCCCGGCGCGGTGCGCGGCACGAACACCGCCCGCCCGTCCCCCAGCCGGCCGACGCCGTCCCCACCCGCCGCGATCGACGTGATCGCCACGATGTCGCTCATGCGCCGCCCCTCACGGCTTCCCGTCGGGCGGCGAGAACCCAGGCGGTCGGGCGGTCGGGCGGTCGGGCGGTCGGTGCTGGAGGCGGTGGCGTGGCCGCGCGCCGCTCGTCGGCCAGCAGCGCGGCCACGATGGCGAGCGGGCGCGTGAGATCGGGCCGCGCCTCTGCCGACAGGAGGCGTGTCCCGGCCCGGTCGAGATAGGTGATGTCCAGGTCGCCACGCTGGAACTCCGGGTCGTCCATCACTCGCAGGTGGAACGGCTGCGAGGTCGGCAGGCCCACGATCACCAGCTCGCGCAGGGCGCGTCGCATCCGCTCGAGCGCCACCGCGCGGGTCTCGCCCCACGCGATCAGCTTCGCCATCAGCGAGTCGTAGTGGAGCGTCACCTCGTTCCCCGTTTCGAACCCCGCGTCCCACCGCACACCGGGCCCGCCCGGCACCCGCAGATGCCGCACGACGCCCGTGACGGGCAGGAAATCGTTGAAGGGATCCTCCGCCATGATGCGGCACTCGATCGCGTGGCCGCGCGGCTGCAGCGTGCCGGCGTGCACCCGCAATGGCTGTCCGGTGGCCACACGCAGCTGCTCCCGCACGATGTCCACGCCGTACACGATCTCGGTCACCGGGTGCTCGACCTGGAGGCGGGTGTTCATCTCCAGGAAGTAGAACTCACCGCTCGCGGCGAGCAGAAACTCGATCGTGCCGGCGCTGACATAGCCGACCGCCCCGGCGGCGGCGGCGGCCGCGTCGCTCAGCCGGCGCCGCAGCGCGGGCGTCACGGCGAGCGAGGGCGCCTCCTCAATGAGCTTCTGATGCCGCCGCTGGATGCTGCATTCGCGCTCGCCCAGGGCCACGACCCGTCCAAACGAATCGCCGAGCACCTGAATCTCGATGTGGCGCGGCCGTTCCAGATATTTCTCGAGGTACACCTCCCCCGCCCCGAACGCCTTCTGCGCCTCGCTCTGCGCCACCTCGAACGCCGACTCGAGCTCCGCCTCCGTCTGGACCAGGCGCATCCCTTTCCCGCCGCCCCCCGCCACCGCCTTGAGCAGCACCGGGTAGCCCAGGCGGGCGGCTTCGGGACGGGCCTGCGCGTGGTCCGCGAGCGGCCGCGTCGTTCCGGGCACGATCGGCACGCCCGCCGCCTGCATGCGGCGCCGCGCTTCGGTCTTGTCGCCCATGGCGCGGATCGCGGCGGCCGAGGGCCCCACGAACGCGAGACCTGCCTCCGTCACGGCCTCGGCGAACGGCGCCCGCTCCGACAGGAAGCCGTATCCGGGGTGGATTGCCTGGCAGCCGCTGTCGCGCGCGGCGGCGAGCAGCTTCGTGGCGTCGAGGTAGGACTCGGCCGCGGGCGCGGGCCCGAGCGCCACGGCGGCATCGGCCGCGCGCACGTGGGGCGAGAGACGGTCCACCTCCGAGTACACCGCGACCGCTTCCATCCCTTCTTCGTGACACGCCCGGATGATGCGGAGGGCGATTTCACCGCGGTTGGCGACGAGGACGCGCGTGATGTCGGTCATCGGGCGTGTTCCCTCATTTCCGGCACGTCGCCACCTCGGCGGAGACCTTGAACGTCGCGAGCGGCTCGCACAACGCGCGCGTCGCGCGTGCCGCCCGCGTGTACACCGCGAGGGCAGGATCGGCCCAGGGGTCGTGCGCGTCGAGACCCACCCGCAGCGCGGCGAACCCGAAGTCGCGCGCCGGCACGGCCGGCCCTTTGCCCTGCGGCCCCGCGACCCACACGAGCGAGCGTGGCGCCCAGCCCACGCGCGGGCGCACGTCCGGCGGCCGCTCGAACGCCATGCTGACGCACACCGGGCGTCGTCTGGCGAGCTCCGCCAGCCAGCCGTCGTTCGCGCTGCGGCGCGCGAGCTTCAGGTCGCGCGCCAGCCGGGCCCGCAGGGGCGCGTCCGAGCGCCAGGCGGCGAGTGGCAGCACCAGCAGGTCGGGTCGCAGGCCACGCGCGAACCGCATGTACCAGGCGGCGTCGGAGTCGGCTTCGCCCGCCGTGAGCAGCACCCCGCCCGGGGGACACGCGCGCAGCAGGTTCTCCCCCAGCTCCTCGAGCACCGCGGGCACGCGCAGGTCGGTGGGCAGCGGCCCCCAGGCGTCGAGTGCGGCGGCGATGCCGCCCTCCTCCCACGTGAGCCGCGAGCGCGCGGCCCACACGCCCACCCGCAGCACACGCGCGCTGTCGCCGGCGGCGCTCGGGCCCGCCGGTCCCGCCAGCGCCACGGCGCGCGCCAGTGCCGCCTCCGCGGTATCGAGCGCGGCGCGCGCCCAGGCGCTGTCCCCCTCCGCGCGGTGCGCCCGGCCGTGCGCCTCTTCCGCCTCCTGCAGGTAGCCCCGTCCCACCAGCAGCCACCCCGCGCCATCCAGCGAGTCCCGCGCCACACGCTCGCGCAGCGCGGCAAGCGAATCGGACGGCGCCTGCACCAGCGTCGCCAGCGCGACGACGCTACAGAGGAATGTTCCCATGCTTCTTGGGAGGATTGCGGTCGCGTTTGCTGGCGAGGGTGGTGAGCGCGTCGATCAACCGGAGCCGGGTGTCGCGCGGGTCGATGATGTCGTCCAGGTAGCCGCGCGCGGCCGCGAGATAGGGATGGGCGAATTTCTCCCGGTACTCCTCCTCCTGCGCGTCGCTCGCTTCGCCCTTATAGAGGATCTCGACGGCCCCCTTGGGGCCCATCACGGCGATCTCGGCGGTGGGCCAGGCGACGTTGTAGTCGCCCCGCACGTGCTTCGAGTTCATCACGTCGTAGGCGCCGCCGTACGCCTTGCGCGTGATCACGGTGAGCTTGGGGACCGTCGCCTCGCAGTAGGCGAACAGCAGCTTGGCGCCGTGCTTGATGATCCCGCCGTGCTCCTGCGCCACGCCGGGGAGGAAGCCGGGGACGTCCTCGAACGTGAGCAGCGGCACGTTGAACGCATCGCAGAACCGGATGAAGCGCGCACCCTTGAGCGACGCGTCGATGTCGAGCACGCCGGCCAGCACCGCGGGCTGGTTCGCGATCACGCCCACGGGGCGGCCGCCCAGCCGCGCGAACCCCACCAGCAGGTTGCCTGCGAAGTTGGCATGCACCTCGAAGAAGTCACGGTCGTCCACCACGTGGCGGATCACGTCCCGCATGTCGTACGGCTTGGTCGGGCTGTCGGGAACGATGTCCAGCAGCTCCTCGTCGCGGCGGTCGGGTGGATCGGTCGCGGGCCGCACGGGTGGATCGTCCAGATTGTTCGCGGGCAGATAGGAGAACAGGGTCCGGATCGCCCCCAGGGCTTCGCGCTCCGTGTCGTGCACGAAGTGCGCGACGCCCGATTTCATCGCGTGCACGTCCGCGCCTCCCAGCCCCTCGAAATCCACCTCCTCGTGGGTCACGGTCTTCACGACGCTCGGCCCCGTCACGAACATGTAGGAGATGCCGCGCACCATGAAGACGAAGTCGGTGATGGCGGGGCTGTACACCGCGCCGCCGGCACAGGGCCCGAGAATGGCGCTGATCTGGGGGATCACGCCGGACGCCAGCGTGTTGCGCAGGAAGATGTCGGCGTAGGCGCCCAGCGAGACCACGCCCTCCTGAATACGCGCCCCACCGGAGTCGTTGAGGCCGATCACCGGCGCTCCCGTCTTCATGGCGAGGTCCATCACCTTGCAGATTTTCTCGGCGTGCGCTTCGGAGAGCGACCCGCCAAATACGGTAAAGTCCTGCGAGAACACGTACACCAGACGGCCGTCGATCCGTCCGTGGCCGGTCACCACTCCGTCGCCGAGATACTTCTCGTCGGCCAGGCCGAAGTCGGTCGCGCGGTGGGTGACGAAGCGGTCGAGCTCGACGAACGAGCCGTGATCGAGCAGCGCGTCGAGCCGCTCGCGCGCCGTCATCTTGCCCTTGTCGTGCTGCGTCTGGATGCGGTCGGCGCCGCCGCCCAGCTCGGACTCGGCGCGCTTCTGCTCCAATAGGTCCAGCTTCTCGCGCATGGACATGGGCGACAATCTAGACGCCTAGACGCCCAGACGCCTAGCGGTACGCAGCAACAAGGGGGCAGGAATTCCTGCCCCCTATCACCTTCAAACCGCTAGGCGTCTCGGCGTCTAGGCGTCTAGCTGTAGGCGTCTAGGCGTCTATCTGACCGTCTGGCTTTGCCACTTCCTGTATGTCGTCCTTGGGCCACCCGGTGGCTGCGAGCACGATCCTATGGTGTATCGGGTCCACCTCCAGCACCTTCAGCTCCACCGCCTGCCCCTCTTTGACGGCGTCGGCCGGATTCTGGATGTCCGCGATGCCGAGCTGCGACATCGGCACGAAGCCCTCGATGTCCTGCCCCAGGTCCACGACCACGCCTTTGTCCATCAGGCGCAGCACGCGACCGCGCAGCTCGGTGCCCACCGGGTACGTCTCGCCGATCCGCAGCCACGGGTCTTCCTGCGCCTGCTTCAAGCCCAGCGAGATACGCTTGTTCTCGGCGTCGACGTTCAGGATCAGAACCTCGACTTCGTCACCTTTCTTGACGACTTCCGACGGGTGCTGCACGCGCTTGGTCCACGACATGTCGGAGATGTGGATCAGGCCGTCGATGCCGGGCTCGATCTCCACGAACGCGCCGAAGGAGGTGAGATTGCGCACCTTGCCCTTGATGCGCATGCCCACCGGATACTTCTGGGGCAGCGCCATCCAGGGGTCTTCCTCGGTCTGCTTCATGCCGAGCGAGACTTTTTCTTCCGTTTCGTCCACCTTCAACACCACGGCTTCTATCGTCTCGCCGATCGATACGATCTTCGACGGGTGGCGCACGTTGCGGGTCCAGCTCATCTCGGAGATGTGCACGAGGCCTTCGATCCCCGGCTCGAGCTCGACGAACGCGCCGTAATTGGTGATCGACACGACCTTGCCCTGCACGCGCGTCCCTACCGGATACTTCGCGGCCACGTTCTTCCACGGGTACGCCTGCAGCTGCTTCAAGCCGAGGCTGATGCGCTCGCGCTCCCAGTCGATGTCGAGCACCTTGACTTCGACTTCCTGGCCGATCTTGACCATCTCCGACGGATGTGACACGCGCCCGTAGCTCATGTCGGTGATGTGCAGCAGGCCGTCCACCCCGCCCAGATCGATGAACGCGCCGAAATCGGTGATGTTCTTGACGATGCCTTTGCGCACCTGACCGACCTGCAGCTCTTTCATGAGGACGTCGCGCTTGGTCTTGCGCTCGGCTTCGAGCAACACGCGCCGGCTCACCACGATGTTGCGCCGCCGCTTGTTGAGCTTGATGATCTTGAACTCGAAGCTCTGCCCCAGCAGCTCGTCGATGTTGGGCACGCGCCGCAGGGCGATCTGGCTGCCGGGGAGGAACGCATCGACCCCCATCAGGTCGACCACCACCCCGCCCTTGATCTTCTTGACCAGCGTGCCCGAGACCGCCTCGTCCTTCTCGTGGGCCTCGCGGATCCGCTCCCACACCCGCATGAAGTCGGCCTTCTTCTTCGAGAGGACGACCGCGCCTTCCTGGTCCTCCAGGTGCTCGAGGAAGACCTCGATCTCGTCCCCTTCCTTCAAGGACTTGGGATCCTTGAACTCGTCGATCGGCACCGCGCCTTCCGACTTGAACCCAACGTCGAGAATGACGGCGGCATCGGTCACCCGCAGCACCTTGGACTTGACGATCTCGCCCTCCTCGATGTTGGAGAGCGTCCCCTCGTACAGCTCCGTCATCTTGGCGATTTCGTCCGACGAGTATTCCTCGTGGAGATCGGAGCGAACGCGGAGGTGAGAGTGGTGGGCGGCGGGTGTGTCGGGCTTTGACTCGGGCAGGTTTTCCGTATCCACCAGCATGCAGTACACCGGTTCGGTTGTCGGTTTGGTCGCATGCCCCGGCATCAGCCCCGGGGCTAAAGGAACCGCGAAACCTACCCAGGGAGCCGTTCCCGCGCCAGCGCCACGACGCGATCGGCCTGCTCCTCGAGCGACAGGTCGGTGGTATCGAGCCGGACCGCGTCCGCCGCGGCCCGCAGCGGGGCCACCGGTCGGGTGGAGTCGGCATGGTCGCGCGCCGCCAGAGCCTCAGCCTCCCGCGCGAGCTCGGCCGGGTCGATGCGGGAGCCCCGCTGGGCCAGCCGGCGGCGGGCCCGCTCCTCCGGGCTGGCCGTGAGAAACACCTTCACCGGAGCGTCCGGAAACACGACGGTCCCGATGTCCCGGCCGTCCACCACCACCCCCCGCGGCACCCCGGCGACGGCGTCCCGCTGCTGCACGTTGACCCAGTTCCGGACCTCGCGGATCGCGGCGATCGCCGAGACATGACGCGTCACGCGCTCCGACCGGATCGCCTCCTCCACGTCCACACCGGCGACCGCCGGCCGGAACACATCATCCACCAGCACGAGGCGCACCGGCAGGTCCTCAACCAAGGCGATGATCTGCTGTGGCCCCCACGTTTCCCGTTTCCCCTTTCCCGTTTCCCCTAAGTTGTCGAGCACTGCCAGCGTCACCGCCCGGTACAGGGCTCCCGAGTCGAGATGCGCCCACCCAAGCCGGCGCGCCACGGCAGCGGCCGTGGAGCTCTTGCCCGAGGCGGCGGGGCCATCGATGGCGATGACCCGGGGCCTCACCGTTCCCGTTTCCCCTTTCCCGTTTCCCGAATGGCTCGCAGGTCCGTGAAGAACCGCGGGTAGCTGATCGCGACGGACGCCCGCTCGGAGAGCCGCACGTCGGCCCCGGGAACGGTGCCGAGCACCGCGAATGCCATGGCGAGCCGGTGATCGCGCGCCGTGTCCACCCGACCGCGCGGGGGCCGGGTGGTGCCGCACACGTGCAGGTCGTTGCCGCGCGCCTCGGCTTCCACTCCCACGGCGCGCAGGTTTGCCGCGATCAGCTCGAGCCGGTTGCTCTCCTTGACCCGCAGCTCGCCCACCTCGCGGAACACCGTTTCACCTTCGGCCCGGCTCGCGAGCACCGCCAGAACCGGCACTTCGTCCACCAGCGTCGGCACCTCCGCCGCCGCGACCTCGGTGCCGCGCAACGACCCTGGTCGGGCCACCAGATCGGCCACGGGCTCGCCCCCGGCGTCCCGCAGGTTCACCCGTTCCACGCGGGCGCCCATGCGCGCGAGCACTACCAGGAATCCGGTGCGCGTGGGGTTCACGCCCACGTTCTCGATCACGAGCTCTCCGCCCTGGGCGAGCGTTGCGGCCCCGACGAGGAAGGCCGCCGACGACGCGTCGCCGGGCACCGCCAGCTGGAACGCGGGCACCACGGAGCGGGCTTCGGGGGGGGGCTCGTACACGATCGCGCCGTCCCGCTCGTGCATCCCGAGGCCGAGGTGGGCGAGCAGGCGCTCGGTGTGGTCGCGCGAGCGATACGGCTCGCGGATCGTCACGGCCACGCGGCCCGTCAGGCCTGCCAGCAGCAGCGCGCTCTTGATCTGCGCGCTCGCCACCGGCGTGGTGTACGTCAAGCCGTGCAGCCGGCCGCCGCGGATCGTGAGCGGCAGCGCATCGCTCCGCCCCGCGGTGAACTCGGCCCCCATGGCGCGCAGCGGCTCCGTCACGCGCCGCATCGGGCGGCGCCGCAGCGACGCGTCTCCGGTGAGCGTGGCCTCGAAGGACTGGCCCGCGAGGATCCCGAGCATGAGCCGGGCGGTCGTGCCTGAATTACCACAGTGGAGTCGGGATGCGGGATGCGAGAGGCGGGATGCGTGCACCGTCACAGTCGAGCCGTCTCGCACGGTGGAGATTTCCGCGCCAAGCTGTCGCAGCACGCGGGCCGTGCTCTTCACGTCGGCACCGGTGAGCAGCCCCTCGAGCTCGCTCGTGCCCCCCCTCCCCCCTCCGCCCGCCAGCGCCGCGAGCATGAGCGCGCGGTGGGAAATGCTCTTGTCGCCGGGCGGCCGCACCGTGCCCCGCACCTTCACGCGTCGAGTCTCCGGCGCCAATCGGCGGCGCGCGTGAGCCAGCTGCGCAGGGCCGCCGCGTCGCCCGCCTCGAGCGCCCGCTCCAGCTGGCCGAGCGGCTCCTCCAGCGCCCGCAGCGCCGGGAGCAGCTGATCGCGGTTCATGAGGAAGATCTCCGTCCACAGCGCCGTGTCGCTTGCGGCGAGGCGAGTGGCGTCGCGCGCCCCGGGGCCGAAGCTCGCCCCTGCGGGGGACGCCCCGGCCAGGTAATGCGCCAGCAGCGAAGCGACCGCTTGGGGCAGATGGCTCGTGAGGGCGAGCTGGCAGTCGTGCCGCGCGGCGTCGATCATCACCGGGTGGGCCTCGAGCACGCTCTCCCAGAAGTGGGCGACCTCGCGGGCGGCGCCGTCGCCGTCGCGCGTCGGCGTGACGTAGACGACGGCGCCCTTGAACAGGCCGAGCCGGGCGGCGCCGAAGCCGCGGGCGTGGGTGCCGGCGAGGGGGTGGCCGCCGGCGAAGCGCGCGCCGAGGCCCAGCTCCTGGGCCCGCGCCACGATCGCCCGCTTCACCGAGCCCACGTCGCTGATCACGGCGCCGGCGGCGACGTGCGGGTGCAGCGTCTCGAGCAGCGCCAGATTGGCCGCCGGCGGCGCGGCGAGCACCAGCAGCTCGACCGCGCGGGCGACATCCGTGGCGCGGGCCGGGGCATCGTCGATCGCCCCGCGCTGCGCGGCCGTGGCCCGTTCTGCCGGGTCGGGCGACCAACCGAGCACGGTCGCGATGCCCGCCCGCTTCGCCTCGAGCGCGAGCGAGCCGCCGATCGCGCCGAGGCCGAGGATGCCGAGCGTGGAGGGGCGCACCGGATGGAAGCTAGCCGCTCGAGACTGGGGCGTAAACGCGAAGGGCGGCTCCCGGAGGAGCCGCCCTCGTCTCGACGTCCCAGCCAGGGCTCAGGGACAACCGCCCCTTTGGGACAGGGTGATCGGGATGGTAGTCGTCTGCAACAGAGTCCCGTCTTGAATGAGATCGAACTCGGCTGACGCAGCGCCGCAAGCCAGAGTTCCCGTTCCCCCAAGGCCGTTGTTCGCGACGAAGTTGAAGCCCGGCAGGGTACAGGTGCCCGATTCGCACGTGAACGGACCCTCAGTGGTCTGGAGGCTCGTTCCCGCAAAGCGGCGTGCAGCGCCTTGGACAATGTATCCCTGCACCGCCAGGCCAGACGCGGGCGCCCCGGTCGCGTTACTCACGCTCACGGTCGCGGTGCCCTCGAGACCGCCGATGTCCAAGGTCAGCGGGGACAGGGACACGCCGGCGAGGTGCGCGGTGAGCCCCCAGCCAATATTGCTGAAGCAACACGTCAGTCCGCCCAACCCGTTGTGGCCCAGGGCAGTGGCGCCGAACAGCGGGTGGGGCATCACCAGCCGACCGATCGCGTTCACAACGCCATGCCACGGCTTCAAGGCCAGATCGATCACGCGGCGTTTGCCGAGCCCCAACCCTCCCCCCGGTGGGACCCAGGGTGCGCAGTCGGTGATCAGAGTCGCCGGCGCCTCCGCGAGCTGCACCGCCGGTATGCCCGGGTCGGACTTATAGAGCCGCAGGTCGTGATAGTTCGCGTCACTTGGGCTCAGGGTCGGGCATACTTCGACCCGCGCGCACCGTGCGATGTCGTCTACCGTCCCCGGCCCTTCTCCGGGCAGTGCCGCGCAGTTCAGCGGGTTGTCGACTCGTGGAGAGGTCGTGAAGCTGTAGCACCCATGGTCGGCGAAGGACGGCGGCGGGTTGCTGCCGGCGAAGCACCCCTCCGAGACCGGCGCGATGGTCAGCGTGACCGCTTGCGTCAGGTAGCCCGGGGGGAACGAGACCGCAGCCAGCAATGTCGGCGGGGTCTGCACATCGAGACGCACAGCGGGATTTGGGCCAACGATTTGCTCGAGACAACCGCTGCGTCCGGAGCAGGTCGCTCCTTGCTCGATCCGAAACCTGATCGGCAGCGTGCGTCCATCGACCAGCCCGATGAACTCGCCGGTGTCGATGTTCTTCAACTGGCTGCCGTTCGTGGCGGGCATTACGTCGGCGAACCCGAGCTCCACTCCTGAGCTGGACACGATGATACGGTAGGTCTGACCGACGAGGACCGTCGCCAGGTCCGTATTCCAGTTCACCTTGTATTGCTGACTAGCGACGTCGACCTGAACCGCCCCGGGGCTGAAGCTCGTGTTCGCGACACAATCGTTTCCCACGAGTTGGCAAATGGTCACGCTGGGCGCGAGACTCGGGTTGAACGTTCCCGTCGTGGTGGGTGCTTGCACCATCGGTGGCAGGAAAAAGAAGTGCGCGTTGCCCGGCACGCAGGTCCCGGTCGCGGTCAGGCAGTTCGCCAGGTGCGCGCCATCCGAGATATCTGCGGAGATTCGCCCGCCGTGCGACGTCACTGGGCGGTCGCTTTGACATGCGACGAGCACGAATCCGGCGACAACGACAAATAGACGAGCGGGTCTCATCGGGCACACTCCTGGCCGAGGCAACGGGTACGACATAACCTCCGGCTCCCGCACAAGCAAGAAACACGCCCCTGAGTGTCCCACAGCACCCACCGCAAGACAATATGGGCTAAGTAGTTATCGAAAATGCTCGCGTCCAGTTCGCGCCCGCCAGGCGTTGGTTGTCACCACACAGCCACAAGATTGGCAGTGCTACTTCGCGGTTCCGATCAGCTGCTTGAACCGGGGATCGTCCTTGATGTCACGCCACCACCAGTGCGTGGACCGCGCGAACCCCGCCCGGTGCGCGGGATTCGCCGCCACCTGCTCCTTCAACAAGCGCAGTGCTTGGTCGCGGTCACCGAGCAGTAGGTAGGCAAACGCCTGAAACGACAGCAGTTCGACCTCAGGGTCCACGTCGGAGCCGCCGCGCGATCGGGCCAGCACGTGGCGCGCGCTGTCGGCGAGCCCAGCACGCGCCAGTACGGCCGCAACCCCGTTCTGCGACTCGAGCCGCACGTAGGCCCGCAGCGACGTCGGCGCGAGCCGCACGATGTCGTCCAACAGCTTCCACGCCCGTGCGACGTCCGGCGCCTTCGCGGGCGACGTCATGAGCCAGAGCTGACACTCCGCGAACGGCAGGTTCCCCGGAAACCGCCGCACGCCTTCATCACACCAGCGCTCTGCGTCCGCGAACTGCTCCAGGTCGTACGATGTCGTGTACAGCCGCCACAAGATCTGGTCGGCGCTGCTCAGGTAGGCGTCCGCTTCGTACGCGCGCTGCGCATCGATCTTCGCCTCGACGAAGTCGGGCTTCTGATAGTTGACCAGGCTCAGCATGTTCCAGGCGCTCGCCTGCCCCGGGGACACAGACACTGCGTCGCGCAGGTCGCCCTCGGCACTCCGCAGCAGCTCCGCGGCTGCGGTGGGTGTGGGCGTGAGCCGCAGCCGGTACTGCATGAAGTGCAGCGAGCCTCGCAGCTCGAGCGCGCCCGCGTTCCGCGGATCGATCTTGAGTGCCGCCGCGGCCAAGCTCAGTCCCTTGTCGATCCACGGGCCCGCCGGTGCGGACCGGAGATCGAGCCGGGCCTGACGATACGCGATGGCGGCGCGTAACACGGGCGGCTCGGCCCACTCGGGATCCGTTGCCTGAGCGCCCGCGCCGAGCGAGTCGGCGAGCTCGAGCGCACGCCGCGCGGCCGCAAGGCTGTCGTGCTCAAACAGCGCATCGGCACGCTTTCTCCTCTGCTCCGCCTGCTGCATCAGCGACCACGCCGCGACGCTTCTGGTGCCGGCCTGCGCCTCCCGCAGCCGCAGCTCCTCGCCCAGTCGCACGCGCAGAAACTCGGCCACCTTGCGGGCCAGACTGTCGCGCATCGCCAGCACGGACCCGCCCGGCTGTTCGAAGCTGGCCCGCTGGCCCAGGTCGGCACCGCTTGCGCCCTCGATGAGATTCACCGACACGCGGTAGCGGCCACCTTCATCGTCGACGCTCCCCCGCACGAGCGTTCCCACAGCGAGCGCCCGCGCCACGCTGTCGAGCGGCACCGTGGTGGCGCGATACGCGGCGGCCCCGTTCTTGGACACGACCGTAAGCGCCGGCACTTCCCGCAGGGCGTCGATCAGCGCCTCCGTGAGACCGTCGGCGAGATAGCCGAGGGAGTGCCCGTTGCTCTCGTCCGTGAAGTACAACACGGCCACGTGTCGCGGATCGAGCCCGCCTACCGCCGTCCCGCGTCCGGCCCGCGCCGACCGGACCGCCACGTATCCGACGAGGACTAGGGCGATGGCGGCGACGGGCACGACCCACCGCGCCCAGCGGCGCGGGCGCCCCCCACGGCCGGCCCGCTCCAGTGTCGCCCGGCGATGCGCCCCGGTCGCGCGCGACGGCGTGTTCAACGCCTCCGCGAACAGCGCCGTCGTCGCGTAGCGATCGGCCGGCAGCTTCGAGAGGGCCCGGAGGACCGCGTCTTCGACCGCGTCGGGAATCGTGGCCCGCACGATCGACGGCGGCGACACGATGTCCAGCGAGTGGCGCGCGAGCACCGCCTGCGCGGTCGGGCCGGTGAAAGGCGGCTCGCCCACCAGCATCTCGTACACGACGCACGCCAGGCTGTACTGGTCGCTGCGGCCGTCGATGTCGTGGCTGCCCGTCCCCTGCTCCGGGCTCATGTAGGCGGGCGTCCCGATGATCGTGCCCGTCTGAGTGATCTGGCCCGCGTCCCCCGCGGCGTTCACGGCGCGTGCGATGCCGAAGTCCGCCACCACGGCCGTCCCGCCGGACAGCATGATGTTCTCCGGCTTGATGTCGCGGTGCACGATCCCGTGGCTGTGCGCGTATGCCAGCGCGCCCGCCACCTCCGTCGCGATCCGGAGCGCGTCTTCTTGGGAGAGCTGTTTCTCGCGCTCGAGCCGGTCGCGCAGCGATTCCCCCTCCACGTACGGCATGACGTAATAGAGGAGGCCGGCGGCGGCGCCGGAGTCGTACAGGGGCAGGATGTGAGGGTGCTGCAGCCGCGCGGCGATCTCGATCTCGCGCAGGAACCGGTCGGTGCCGAGGGCCGCCGCCAGCTCCGCGTGCAGCACCTTGATCGCCACCGGGCGGTGGTGCTTCAGGTCCTCGGCCAGGAACACGGTGGCCATGCCGCCGCGCCCCAATTCCCGCTGCACCGCATAGCGGTCGGCGAGGGCCTCACGCAGGGAGTCGAGCAGGTCGGCCACGGGACGTGGGGCTAGCTTACAGTCCCGCCGACGCCGCCGCCAGCGCCGCTCTTGTCCCGCCGCCCGCCGCACCCCTAGTTATAGACCGCGCATGACGAACTCACCGGCGGCGCTGCCAGGCATGTGGGCGCGGTCGTGGCGGCTGTTCCGCGCCCCGAGCATCAGCCAACTGTTCGGGGCGGCCTTCATTGTCATCGCGGTCGCGGGGCTCGCCGACCGCATCGCGGTGTGGCGCAACGCGCGTCGTACCCAGGCCGCCATGATCGACTTGAGCCAGCGGCTCGAGCAGCTGGACCGCGTCTCCCCCGCTCCCGCCCTGCGCGCCCGGATCGTCGACATGCAGGAGCTCACGGCGGACGTGGGGGACGAAGCCATCCAGCTGGCGGTGCAGAGCACGGTCATCTTTCTGGTGATGCTCGTCGTGCTCGGGGTCGGGCTGTGGTACAACCGGCGCCGGCTGGCGACGCCGTTCGCCCACGTCGTGGGTGCCTTGGAGCGCGTGGCGGCGGGCCACTACGCAGAGCGGCTGCGGGAGGACGAGCCGGAGGAGTTCGGGACCATCGCCCGCGGCATCAACCGGATGGCGGCCGCGCTGGCGTGGCGGGAGTGGATCCAGGCGCATACGGCCAGGCTGCTCGCCGCGCTGAACCTGCCGCCGCAGGAGGCCGCGCCGGGCGGCAGCTTCGGGCCGGCGCTCGCGGTGCTCGCCGAGGCCGCGGGTGCCACCGCCGTCGCGCTGTATCAGCCCAGCTACGACACGAACGAGTGGGCTCCGACGGGCGTGCATCGCATCATTGCCCGGCCGCTCGCGCGCGACCTGGTCCGTCAGCTCGTGGGGGAGGCCGCCGCGGTGATCGAGTGCGACGGGTCGTCGGCCGGCGACATGCTCACCCGGCTCCAGCTCTCGACCGACGAGGGTGCCGGAGCGGCCGGCGGCCTCGCCCTGGTGCCGCTGCGCGGCGGCGAGCGCCTGGTGGGGCTCGTGGCGGTGGTCGCCGGCGCGCTCACCGCCGACGCGCGCGCGGCGCTGGCACAGGCGGCGCCCAATCTCGCCATCGCGTGCGAGCGCGAGTCCGCGCACCAGAACACGCGCCGCCTCGCGGTGGAAGTGCGGCGCGCCGCCCAGCGGCTCGAGGCCCAGAACGCCAAGCTCGAAGAGCAGCGCCAGGAGCTGACGCGGCTGAACGCCGAGCTCGACCAGGCGGGCAAGCTCAAAGACCAGTTCCTGGCCAACGTGTCGCACGAGCTGCGCACGCCGTTGAACAGCGTGATCGGGTTCAGCGACCTGCTCTTGACGATGGCCTCACCGGAGAGCCCACTCACCGATACCCAGCGCGACTACCTCGAGACCATCGCGCGCAACGGCCGTCACCTGCTCGACCTCATCAACGAGCTGCTCGATCTCTCCAAGATCGCCGCCGGTCGCATGCAGCTCACCCTCGAGCCGCTGGCGCTCGCGGCGCTGTTCCGTGAAGTGGCCGACACGGTGCGCGCCCAGCTCGAGGCCCGCAAGCACAAGCTCGCGATCGAGCCCGAGCGCCAGCCGCTGATGGTCACGGCCGATCGCGGGCGTCTGCGCCAGGTGCTGCTGAACCTGTTGTCCAACGCGATCAAATTCACCACCGATGGGGGGCGCATCACCCTCAGCGCGCAGCTCGCGGGCGATCGCGTGCGAGTTGCCGTGAGCGACAGCGGCATCGGGATCGCCCCGGAGGACCAGCAGAAGCTGTTTCAGGAATTCGTGCAGCTGGACGGGAGCCCCAGCCGCCGCTACGAAGGCACCGGGCTCGGACTCGCGCTATCCAAGCGACTCGTCGAGCTGCAGGGCGGCGCCATCGGCGTGGAGAGCCAGCTCGGCAAGGGCAGCACCTTCTGGTTCACGGTCCCGCGCGTCTGATGGCCACGATCGTGGTGGTGGAAGACCAGCCCGACAACTTGAAGCTCATCACGGCCCTCCTCACCATGAAGGGGCACCGCGTGATCGGCCTGCAGTCGGGCGAGCCGCTGGTCGCGACGCTCCTCGCCGAGCAGCCGCCCCCCGATCTGGTGCTGCTCGACATTCAGCTGCCCGGCCGCGACGGCTTCAGTGTGCTGGCCGACGTGCGGCGGCTCGCGGGTGATCATCGCTGGAAAGTGGTGGCGCTCACGGCGCACGCTATGCCGGGCGATCGTGAGCACGCGCTGGCCGCGGGATTCGACGGCTATATCACCAAGCCCATCGATGTGCGCGGTTTTGCGGCAGAGGTGGCGCGCTACCTCGCGCCCTGACGCGCTTTGTGGAGGTGGATCGAGCCGTTCACTGTTTCCAGGTGCACTTCGCGGCCGCCGCGACCGAGCGTCGCGTCGACGTCGTGCCCCGTGAACTTGCCGTTCACCGCCAGCCCGTAATCGGTCGCAATCGAGCCGTTGATCGTCTTGGCACTCACGTGCGCATCGAGCCGGGGCGGCAGCTCCGCCGTGACCGAGCCGTTGAGGGTCTTGAGGGTCACCGCTCCGGTATCGCCGAACGCGTCCACGCGAACCCGCACGCTGCCGTTCAAGGCCGTGACCTCGACGGGGCCCGCGGCGGTCACTGCGTCCACCTCGCCGCTGACCGTGTGCAGCACCAGCGGCGCGCGCCCCCCCGTCACGCGCAGGTCACCCACCATGGTCGACGCACCCAATCGCACGTTGGCGGGGAGCCGGACCGTAAAATCCACGACCACGTCGTTGCGGTGCGTCCCGTGCATCTCGTAATCGTCCTCTTGCGGCCCACAGCGCGAGCCACGGCCGGACCACAGGGCGCACACCGCAACGCCACCCGCATAGGGCTCGGCGACGAGCCGCACCCCGCCCGTGTCTGAAGACCGGTAGGACTTAGCCGCGCTGATCTCTACGAAGTCGCCTTTGGCGGGCTCGACGGTGACGGAGCCACGCGTGTTGCGGATCCACACCCACTGCTTGGGAGCCACTTTGGCCCGATAGCTCCACGTGCCACCCGCGATCCGGGGGCCGGCGTCGGAGCCGGCGTCCCATTCGTTGCGCAGGTCGCGCAGCGCCATGGGTAGCCGCGCCGTGACGCCCTCACGCACGCGACCCATGAAGGACCGAGCGAGCATCCAGATGCCGAGGACCCCGCAGAACAGCGCGGTCCCCCGAATGATCTCCTTGCGCCAGGTTTCCCAGAACTCGCTCATCCGCTCCCCCTGCTCTGCAGAGCTAGATACTGGCAGGTCGTACGCTACTTGGCGAGGTGGGGTTTCCAAACGGCTGTGGGGCGGAGCGACGGCGGCGGGAAGGGGGCCAGAGCCCCCCTCCACGCCTCAGGAAATCGTACGAACGGTCGACCGGTCCGCGCCGACGCACCGCACGGTCGGGCGGCTCATGATCCGCGCTTGGGCTGCGGCGTGCGAGTCACGGGCGGACGACTCGACGGTGATGGGGTCGAGCACGCCGCCGTACCACACTGCCCCGGGGACGTCGCTCGCCGGGCGCACGGCTGCCGGTTGGCCGCGCGTGTGGCGTCCGGTGTCCAGTGATGTCACCGCGAGCTCTGCGGCGGCGCCGTAAGCGGTCGTGAGTAGGATGCCGAGCAGCAAAGCGTAGATACGCATAGAATGCCTCCCGAGTGCTGGTGTGGACCGCACGCGTCAGGTTGTAAGACGTGGGAAGCTCCCCAATGGTTGCATCCGGCACGTCAGGAGACTGTAAAGGGAGTGAAACGAGAGGCTTACGCGTCGCTCCAGGTCACGCGAAACTCGCCGCCACAGCGCTGGCACACCATGGTGCGCGGCCGGCCGTCGATCGCCTGCCGGCCACGGCAGCTGGGGCACACGGCGTAACGATCGCCCCAGTCGCGCGGCAGGCGCACGGCGTCGCTCGGTCGCGCGACGACGCTCCAGGTGCGGGGCGGACTGTCGACCACCTGCAGGAAAGCGGACGGCACTTCGAGCGGCCGCCCGCGTACTTCGACGACTGCCTGCAGCGGCCCGAGCTGCTTGATACGATACCACGCGCCGCGGCGCACCCTGACGTTCAAGTCGGCCTGCAAACGAGCCCACATGCCCGGCATATCCACATCCTGGGACGGCGAGTCGAGCTAAGGATATCCTGACTGACCTGGGATGCGGTGTGCTGGGTCACAGGGGAGGACCGGCGTCCCGCGACTGTGGTGTGTCTGCACTGCGACAATGTCCCGAAGTACTCGTTCCTGCTGCGTGGGCGCGACAGAAAAATGTCGTTGCGTGGATGCCACGGCATGGCACGGACTCTGCACCCCGCGCCGGCACTAACCCGGAGAAATCCGTACACCATGACAATGGTAGCCGTAGCGGGCCGCGACGCTGTGTCGACCGACCGTGCCCCTGGCCCGCCACGGTTTTCGCGCCGCTGGTGCGCCCGCGTGGTGGCGGACTTTCGGCGCGAGCGCGCCAGATTCGGACTGCGCAGCACGCTGCGCGAATTCGCGTTTCGCGCGATCCATCACGTCGTTTCGTTCAGAGTGCTGCGCGGGATCTACCTCGCAGCAGCGGACGCCCGGTTCACCGAGTGCCCTCCCGGCTTTACCGGCGGTTTTCTCAGTCGGGAGACGTTGCAGCGCGTTTCGCTCGATCGGCGGTACGACTTGCCGCCCGAATTTGTGGACGACGCGCTCGGCCGGGGCGACGCGTGTTACGGCATTCTCGATGGTGAGCACGTGGCGTCGTACGGATGGTATACCCAGGCGCCGACCAGGATCAACGACGAGCTGTGGTTGCACTTCGATCGGGCGTACGTGTACCGGTACAAGGGCCTCACGCTGGAGCCCTACCGCGGGCGCCGGTTTCACGCGATCAGCATGGCGCGGACGCTCGACGCGTGGCGGGCACGGGGCTATCGCGGCATACTCGCGTACGTCGAGGCCAACAATCTCAGCTCCCTCAAGTCGGTGTATCGCCTGGGCTATGTCACGTTCGGGCGGGTGTTCATTCTGCGGATTCTCCGACGGTATTTCATCTTCCACAGTCCGGGGTGCAAGGCGTTCGGGTTCCGCGTGGGGGCGGAGCGGCGACGCACGCGGTTGGCCGCGCGGACCCTCATGCCCGGCTCAGGACTCGAACCTGAAAGGGATCTCTCCCAGCGGGTTTTAAGCCCGCAGCGTTTACCCGTTTCGCCAGCCGGGCGCCTTCCCCATCCGCTCAGCCCTTCGGTGGTGCGATCCGCTCCGCCTCCCGCTGCTTTGTGAGGACCCGCTCGGCGAAATCGAGCCGCTCCTCGATCTCGCCAAGTCTTCGCTGCATCTCCTCCACTTCACCCAGTCGCTTCCGCAGGTCGTCGAGCTCGCCGAGTTTGCGCTCCACCTCGTCGACCAGCTCGGCGACCTCACGCTTGGATCCCCACCGTCCGCCGACGCGACCGGCGGGTCGCAGTTGATCCGCGGGGATCAGCCGCCGGGCGATCACCTGAGCGGCCGCGACGGTCAAGATGATGAACCCCACGCCGATGGCCCACACGGGTATCTCAAACATGCGCCGTCTCCTTGGCGACCGAGCGTCTTAACATATCATGCGCGCGCGCCCCGCTCAGTCACGGCCTTCCCGCGCGCCCCGCCGGAGGGCCGCACCCGGGTGATGGACGGTTCGCGGCCGTACACGGCTGTGAACGCGCGCCGGATCTCCTTCGCGACCTTCGCCTCACCCTTCCCTCTTCCCCCGTCCCCCTTCCCGAGCAGTACCAGCACCGCGCCGCCCCAGCCCGCGCCCGTGAGTCGCGCACCGAGCGCGCCCGCCCGGCGCGCCGCGGCGACCACCAGGTCGAGCTCGGGCGCGCTGCACTGGTACAGGCGCCGGCACGACTCGTGGGCCTCATACAAGAGCTCCCCGAACCGCCGCATCCGTCCCCGCGTCAGGAGCTGCGCGCCGAACCGGGTGCGGGCCGTCTCGCCCACGACATGGAGCGCGCGCGAGCGCAGTGGCTCGGCCAGGGCGCGCTTGAGGCGCGGCAACCAGCGCGCCGGCCAGCTGGCGAGCCACACCAGTTCCGGCAGCTCGAGCCGGAGCCGGGCCACCGCCGCCTCGCACTCCGCGTGCCGTTCGTTCAGCGCGCCCGCTCTGAGCTCGTGCCGCGTGCCCGTGTCCACGAGCAGCAGGCGTCCGCGGATCGGAATGTGGCGCGCCGCGAGCGAAGCGCACTCGAGCAGCAGCGCGTGGCCCGGCCGCGCCAGCGCCGCGCACATCTGGTCCATGATCCCGCATCCCACACCTACGTAGTCGTGCTCGGCGCGAAACGCCACGCCCGCGAGCTGGCGTGGGTTGAGCCGGACTCGGGCGAGCAGGCTCAGGGCCTGCGCCGTCGCGACCGTCAACGCGGCCGAGGAGGCGAGCCCCGCTCCGATCGGCACGTCGCTCGCCACGGCCACACGGGCGCCCGCGCCTCGAGGGGCCGCGCCCGCCGCGTCCAGCTCGCGCATCACGCCGGCGACATACGCGGTCCACCCCGCGGGGCGTCCCTCATGCCAATCGATGCGCACCCGCTCGCCGTCCAGGGTCGAGATCAGCTCGAGCACGCCGTCGTCCCCGGGGCCGACGGCGACGCTGGTGCGCGCCGCCGTGGCCAGCGGCAGTACCGGACCGCCGTTGTAGTCGGTGTGCTCACCGATCAGGTTGACGCGCCCGGGCGCCGAGGCGACCACCCGAGGGGCGACACCGAAGGCAGCTCGGAACAGGGCTGACACGTTGCCAGTCATGGGGTTGACAAGGATTCCGTTTGACAAGAATTCGGGCCAATGCTACCGTTGGCCAGCCGATTCCACCACCTCTCCAAGGTCACCCGGAGACAAAAGCGTATGAGGGCGTGCGTCAGGTACGCGCTGGTGCTGTTTGCCGCGACCCCGACTCTGCTAGGTGCGCAGGGCTTCGGCATTTACGAGCAAGGAACGTGCGCGATGGGACGCGCGGGTGCCGGGGTGGCGGCGCCCTGCCCGGACGGCTCCGCCATGTTCTTCAACCCCGCGGGCCTGGCGGGCCTCACGGGTGGGCACGTCACCATTGGCGTGACGCTGCTCGACGTGCAGGGCGGCTTCACCGACGGCCTGTACCAACAGAAGACCAAGCTCGAGGATCCGCTGCTCGCCGTGCCGCAAGTCTATATCTCGTACGCGGCTACCCCCAAGCTCGGCATCGGCGTCGGGCTGTTCGCTCCCTACGGACTCGAGACCAAGTGGCCGCTGGCGTTCGATGGGCGGTTCGCCGGATACAAGAACATTCTCAAGTCGCTCTACATCCAACCCACCCTCGCCTATCAGGTGTCACCGCGGCTCTCCCTCGGGGGTGGGCTCGATATCGTGTTGGGGAAAGTGGAGTTGAACCAACGGGCCGACCTCGCTGACGCCGTGGTTCCTTTTCCGGGCGTGCCGCCCGGAACGGTCTTCGGCCAATTCGGGATCGCCCCCGGCACCGACTTCGCGAACGCCCACCTCGAGGCTTCCAAGACGACCGTGGCCGCCCATTTCGGGGCGATCTTCAAAGCGACCGACCGCCTGTCGTTCGGTGCGAACTTCCTCACACAGGCCAAGTTCGATTACTCGGGCACGGCGAGCTTCACGCAGGTGCCGACGGGGTTAGTCGTGCCGGCGGACATCGTCGTCACGCCCACGGACACGATTCACGCGGGCACACCAATCGACGTCCTGCTCGGAGGGCCCTCGCCGGGGCTGGACTTGTTCAACCCCTCGACGGGTGCGTTCCGCACGCAACCCGTCACGACCACGATCAAGAATCCGGCGCAGCTCGCACTGGGAGTGGCATACAAGCTCCAGAACGGTTGGACGCTGTTGGGCGATTACCAGCTCACCTGGTGGAGCCAGTTCGACACGCTCGACATCACGTTTCCGCAGACTCCAGGCGGTCTCTTAGACCGCAAGCTGTTCGAGAATTACCACAACACGAGCGGGTTCCGGTTCGGCGCGGAGTGGGCGCGGGACGCGAAATGGACGTTCCGCGGCGGCTATCTGCACCACGGCGGTGCGGCTCCTGCCGAGACGGTGACGCCGCTGTTGCCGGAGGGGCAGCGCAACGAGTTCACGGTCGGCACGACGGTGAAGCTCGCCGCGGCGCTCAGCGCCGATCTCGCGTATCAGTACATCCGGCAGAACGATCGGCGCGGTCGGACTCGCGAGCCGATCCTCAACCAGATGCCCACGACAGGGCTGAACAACGGCCTGTACGACTTCCACGCGCACCTGTTCGGCGTGTCGCTCAGCTACGCGTTCTAAGGGGAGCCCGACGATGACGATCCGCCGCATATCGCTCGCCGCCGGACTGGTCCTTGCCGCCGTCGGCTGCAG
>WNGG01000600.1_pt1 | contig 40596 bp, 36 predicted proteins | sample 5400661 | NCBI WGS metagenome assembly WNGG01 (sample SAMN13153372, study PRJNA577476) | soil metagenome | isolation source: 100 cm soil or saprolite under Garry oak tree replicate 1 | place: USA:California | collected 2016-06-15
AAGTAACATGTGATATACTACTCATCAATCATCTCTAAAACGGCACACAGGAGAAACTACTATGGAGCTTGGCCTCAAAGATCAAGTTGCCCTGGTCACTGGCGGTAGTTCGGGAATTGGGCGAGCGACTGCCTTAGCTTTCGCCGCCGAAGGGGCGAAGGTCGCTGTAGTGGGACGCGATGCTGAGCGATTGCAGCAGGTGGTTGCTGCACTTCAGGAAGTTGGAAGTGAAGGTTTCGCTATCAGAGCCGATCTGAGCCTATTGGACGAAGCTAAACGTGTCGCGACTGAAACAGCGACTCACTTTGGACGGATTGACATACTGGTCAATAGTGCTGGCAGTGCCATGGGCGGTTCCTTTTTAGAGATTGCCGATCAGCAGTGGGTGGATGCTATGCAGCTCAAATTCTTTGGTGCGGTACGTCTTTCACGTGAGGTGGTTCCATATATGATCCAGGCAGGTGGTGGACGCATCATCAATATCATCGGTGGTGCCGCTAAAGAACCCTCTCCCACCTTCCTGCCCGGCGCTGCCACCAACGCAGCTCTGCGTAATTTCAACAAAGGTCTGGCTCTGGCTCTCAAACCCCACAATATCCTGGTCAATGCCATCAGTCCTGGCTCGACTCGCACTCCACGTGTAGTACGCCTGATGGAGCAAGAAGCCCAGTTACGAGGAATATCACTTGAAGAGGTTGAGAAAGAGCGCGAAGCAGAAGGGGTAGGTGGTCATATGACCACGCCCGAAGAGATCGCGGCAGTCGCTGTCTTCCTGGCCTCCCAACAGGTGGTGACCCTGACCGGAGCCGAAATCGATGTCAATGGCGGAACCTCGCGCGGCCTCTAATAAACGAGGGTCGCGGCCTTTATGTGACACATTTCCACCTTTTCCATCCTGTGTTAGAATAGCTACTTCAGTAGACCTAGCTGTGAAAAGTACATCTTCAACCACCTATTTTGGAAAGGAGAAATAACACCTATGTCTTCTCATTTAGGTCTAGCTACACTCCTGGTACGTGACATGCCGCGCACCAAAGCCTTCTATACCAAAAAGGAGCAGGTTTTCAATGGAACATTCAAAGCAAAAGATCAAGACATTTTTGATGTTTGATGGCAAGGCTGAGGAGGCCATAAATTACTATCTTTCTGTCTTTGACCAGGCAGAAATCCTGAGTATTCATCGGTACGGAGCCAACGAAGCTGGTGCTCCGTTAACGACCTATCCATTTAGTGAAAAGTTTGGTTGGGTTGCAGATAAGTACGGAGTTTCATGGCAATTGAACCTGGAAAGAAACTAACTCTACGTTGAAGTATATGCAGACCTCACTATCTAATCGCTTCATGGGGCAAAACAGCGTGGACGCCAAGCACGCCATTGGCAATCTGCGTTACATGCAAATCCATGACGAGGCTAGCCAGGGCAAGTGCTTGTGGTCGTGGCAAGTGGTACTGTTCGCCCATCAGGGCAAGCATCGCTTCTAAGGCAAGCAGTGATGCCTCATGCAGATTTTCGTGGAAGCCGAGTGTGATCCACCCGCTGGGGGTATGGGCACGAGGGGTTGTCAAATGCATATCGTTGCGGAGATGAAAGGTCAAGTCGACCCGCTCCATAGGGCACTCGATCGCCACTCCAGAGACTTCACCGTCCCCCTGTACAGCATGTCCATCACCCACGGAGAAGAGTGCTTCAGGTACAGTGATTGGCAGATAGAGTCTACTGCCGGCCACCAGTTCTTTGCAGTCGATATTGCCACCACAAAAGCGCGGTGGAAACGTGGGGTGAATGCCTGGCTCATCGGGAGGCATCCCCATGACGCCCATGAAAGGACGTAACGCGATCGTATGCCCGTACTGATCTTTGCCGATCTGCGAGTGAGCGTCGAGTTCCCAAATGAGTTCAACCCCTTGCTCGACAAGGCCAAGGCGTTTATTGATATCATTCTCCCAACCACCACCACCTGTCCAGCCCCATCGCTCCGGTCGCACCTCATTAATACGTATCTCAAGAGTCATGCCTGGCTGCGCTCCACGAATGGCTATGGGCCCGCAGAGGGCATGACCATCATCACGCCCTTTGATGCGTGGCTCAAATTGCTTCACCTGTGCATCTTTAAATGAGGGAGGTTCAAGCACCCAGCCAGCATTGAGCGTGCGGAAAAGGATAGTATCACCAGAATCAATGGTCAGGATTGGCGGATATTCGCGGGAAAAGGTACCATGCAGTGTATCTTGCGTGGGTTCGATACGGTAAGTAGCCATATTATCCTTCCTTCCGCAAAAGGCTGCTTCTTGCCTGTTGAGCAAGGATAGCAGCCTTTTGCTGACCTATAATTCCCTGGCAAGAGATCTACATCGCGGCAGAACTTCCCACCAAGGCTTTCTCCATTGAGTGTGCATCGTGCCCACGCAAATGCTCGCGAATAGCCAGCGCGGCGGCTGCACCCTCACCGGCAGCACTCACCAGCTGCTTGGTACTACCCGCACGCACATCACCGGCGGCAAAGATGCCTTCGGTGCTGGTCTGGAAATCAATGCCGGTCATAATGAAGCCTTGAGCATCGACTTTGGCGATGTCTTTGAAGGGACCACTATTGGGGGAAAGGCCGATGAAGACGAAGACGCCGGGGATGTGCAGTTCTTGCGTCTCACCTGTCTGAGTGTTTTTGGTCACGACCGTAGTTAGGTGGTTGTTTTCACCCTTGAGCTCGGCAACCTGTGTATTGAAGCGAACCTCCATTTGCGGTGAGTTCAGAGCTTTATCGGCGGCAACCTTGCTGGCCGTCAGTTCGGAGCCACGTACCAATAGCGTGACTTTGGGAGCGAAGCGAGTGAGGAAGGCAGCTTCTTCAACGGCACTATTGCCGCCACCGATCACGGCAACCTCTTTGCCTTTATAGAAGGGGCCATCACAGGTGGCACAGAAGTGGACACCTGCGCCAATGTAGTCGTCTTCACCTGTAACCCTGAGCCGTTTGTAGGTCGAGCCGGTGGCGAGCAGGACAGCGTTAGCACGGTAGGTATGACCGGAGTCGGTGGTGACAAAATGGGCATCCAAGTCATTACCGACTTTGACAACGTTCTGGGCCGAGAGCAGTTCAACACCAAAGCGTTTGGCCTGCTCAATAATGCGCTCGGCAAATTCCGCGCCAGTGACACCTTCGGGGAAGCCGGGGTAATTGTCCAGGCGTTCGGTGATACCCGCCTGCCCTCCCAGGCCGCTGCGTTCGATGACCAGCACATCAAAGCCATCGCGTGCAGCATAAATGGCGGTAGTGAGAGCGGTAGGGCCACCGCCTACAATAATCAGATCATAAAACTCGCATTTGGCTTTGGTCTCCAGACCGAGTTTGGTAGCCAGTTCGGCGTTCGATGGCTCGATAAGGAGAGAACTGTCCTCAAAAACAATAGTAGGAATAGTTAGCCCCCCGTTTTGTACTTTCTGTACAAACGCCTGGCCATCCATGTCCTCTTCGATGTTGATATATTCATAGTGGACACGCTGTTCACCGAGGAATTTCTTGCTGCGCTTACAATCGCTGCACCAGTTGGTACCGTAGAGTTTGATGTTGGTATGAGACATGCCATCTTCCTTTCACTAGAATGAAATAGTTCTACTGATATAGAACACTACAGTATAGTCATATCATCCTGTAAGATGTTACAGTAGGCATGATCAGCCACACCGCGGATGCGCCACACCGCCACGGATGCGCCACACCGCCACGGATGACCGCAAGGGTCATCCCTACTATACACGGATGGGACGTCGCTTCGCTCGTCCCGATCACACCGTCTCTGCGAGCGAATGCGAGTATGATCGTGTATAGTAGGGATGACCCTTGCGGGCAATACATTTCAAATAGCCCATGCTCCTGGAGGCACCCTGAACCATGAAATGAGCAATTCCAGGAGAAACCCCATGCGACGGTGGCGCACCACCAACCATGAAAATGAGCTATTTTCAGAGGAATAAGAAGATGCATGCCAGAGGGAACAGGGTAGAGGCTAGCTCGACCCCTACAGAAGTATCATATGAAGCGTTTGAAGCCTGGGAAATCTCAGGAGCATAGCACCAACACCATCCAGACTTGAGAGTGGTCGCCCTAAAGCGACCACCCAGCTCTACCTACGGCTCTAATTCACCACGCTGTACCTTGGCAAGCAGCCTTGTCCAGGCAAGGGCCTCACACATAGAGGAGGGAAGTGCAAAGGTGTAAGGAGTATCATAGTCTCCACCTCTCCTCTGCTCTGACTCTTCCTGCATAAGCTCCAGGGGATTTACTTGCTGACTCTGCAATGGTGATCCTGAAATGGCATGATTTGGCGATTTCACAGTGGGAGCAGCGTGAAATGGAGGGTGTGCGTCTCCTAGCTGTCCGGTGATGGCAGATTTTGCTATCAACTCCCTGTCCGCTTGTAGGCCCAGTTCTGACTCTAACTGTCTTATACTCAGGACAGGTATCCTCTTCCTATTCTCCAAGAATTCTTCGACAGTAACGGAATTGGATACTAATCCGCTGTTTTCTCGTTCAAGCATCTCGTTCAAGAACTTAATGGATGAGGCGAAAAAAACACGCATACGATTTTTTGCAGCACCTTTATAGATTTTGAGGAAGCCGAATAATGTGTCAGGAGTGTTTAATACTGTTGACTTCCACTTCCACAGAGACGATTGATCCGTTCGCATGGCGACTCGAAAGTAGATCATATGATACCTCACGACTCTTTATTTTCAATGTTTTTTGTGCTTAAACAATAGAGTTTTTCTGTATAGTATTGATAGGTCTATGCAATGTTACACATGCTTCCCCATGCTTTTGGCATAGGTAACTCATGCATTCTCATAGAAGTATACGCTAAGATCACGGAAAATTGCTGTGTAATATTACCCATTTTCTGCCTTTGTGAAATAGAACACATGTAGTTCTGTTGCAGCATCTCTTTGCCTGCTTCCTTGAGAGGCAATATAGACGAACTTGCACTTCACATTGCCGAGAAGAAGCTTACAGGGAATCACTTGTGAGGGATTTTGTAATGTGGCGTATTAACCTCAATTGTTGAGGATAAGAAAAATTCTCTTTTTCCATATACAAATTTTTCAGAGGCAAGCGTCTTTATAGAGGAATGCTATCAAATCCGGTTGATGAGCATCCAGGAAAGGAACTCCAAGAAGTCACCGCTTTCTGGTCGAGGCCGGGGGGCTCTTCATAATTTGCTCCTCAGCAGGATTTGATAGAATATTTTCTTTACACATGCGAGAGGAGAGGAATGGGCCTAAAAAAGCTCTATTGGCCCTTTTTGTGGCCCTCTTCTTTGTGATGTTTCATGACTGTACGTGCGGCCACTTCTTCGGCTCGATTACCGTAGCGGCCACTCTTTTTCGCTGAGTCCTTGATGTGCTCGTACATTCTTTCTTCTTTATCGCTTACTCCGCTTAAAGGTTTGTCTTTCTTTTTACCTGGCATAAATGAACCTCTTTCTTCACGCTTTTATGCGTGTACAAGACTACTTCCTAATATGATTTACACGATCAAGTGAAGGAAAAGGTTCCTGAGCGTTTTTGTTGATGTGGACGATGAGAAGTTCTGAATAGTTACTATTTCTTTATGATTGGCATGTATTTAGTGAGTTTGAGTAAGTAGATGTTTGAGAATAATAAACAACAGAAGAGGCTGAGGGTAAGATTTCGAATTTAAGTTTTGGATTTTGAACTGCACCTTCCTTTCTAGCATTTCTTATGTTCTAGAAGCAACTTGATACTTATCACACAAGGTCAAGCCGATTATACGTTCTTCTGCTAGTAGGAGGAGTGCTACGTAAGCTGTCACGAGCCGCAAAGTAGCAGACCATCTTCTCGTCGCACGACTTTCTGCTCAGCCTCATCTCATCTTATCGGCTGGACGCAGCAACACAGCATACAGGTGCACTCACTCACTCCCCGCTCTCAGAGGGATCCGCATACTGAGGCAGGTCCCTTGTCCAGGTGCGCTCTCGATGGTGAGCGTTCCGCCCATCTTCGTGGCACGCTCCCGCATGGAGTGCAGACCGAGGTGTCCTGGAAAGGGACCTGTCGGATCAAAACCTCTCCCGTTATCGCGCACCTCTAGGATGATCTCCCTTTCCTGTCGTGTGAGCCGGAGGAGAACGGTGCTGGCACGTGCGTGCTTGATGATGTTGTGGAGGGCCTCCTGCGCGATGCGGTAGAGGGCTTGTTTCTGCTCAAGGGAGAGAGCAGGCTCATCAGCCAAGTCCACCTCGACGGTCAGCTTGTAGCGCGCTCGCAAGACGGCCACTTGCCTGGTGAGGGCTGCCACCAGCCCCTCGGTTTCCAAGGACTCCGGACGAAGCTCGAAGATGAGTGCACGCATCTCGGCGAGTCCTGCTTCGGCGAGGACAAGCACGTAGTCAATCGAGGCCAAGGCCTGTTCAAGGTCACTACTCTCCAACGCTTCGCGGGCCGTATAGGCCCCTAGACTCATACCGTAGAGGGCCTGGGAGACTGAGTCATGTAGCTCACGGGCGAGGCGCTGCCGCTCCTGCAGTGCCGCCAGTTCTTGTGCCTGTTCGTAGAGCAGACGCAGTTCCCGCTCGCGGCTTCGTGCTTGCTCGGCACGTCGACGCAGTGCCGAGGCCAGCTGGCTCGTCATGACTGCCGTCGCCAGGAAGACACACAACGTGAGCAGATCTTCCACCTTGACGACAACAAACGTGTAGGGCGGAGGAAAGAAGAAGAAGTCAAAGGAGAGTACAGCCAGTAGCGACGCCAGGATCGCGGCATACAGCCCACGCACGCTTGCCAATGCTAGGACCACGAGCAGATAGACGAACGAGATGGTCGGAATGCGCGGGTAGAGCTGAGCAATAGCGATTATGCTGGTGACCAGAGCGACTCCCCCCAAGGCCAGCAGACTATCGCTCAGCGAGCGTCTCCAACGTGGCTCAGCTCTCGCTTCCGTCGAAGAGATGTGTTCAACGTGCTTCATCCTCTGCTCCTCTCGCTCAGGCAGGATACCGGTGAAGATGACCAGGGCAAAGCGTCTGCTTCGTTGACACCTAGAGCGTCATATGAACGTGCGAAAAAGAGCTGATTTGATGCGGATTGACATCAACTAAACGGCGTTGACTCATCGCGCTCCCCATCAGCATTCGTGAGGTCGTTCATCAGACACGCTAGGGGCTAGTGCTGGGGATTGCGCTTCTTTCCTGGTTCGTCGGAAACTAGACCAAGACGCATCGCACACAGGACGGCCTGAGTGCGGCTCTGCACCCCCAACTTCGCCAGAATATGCTTGACATGGGTCTTGACGGTGTCCTCGCCAATCTGCAGATGGCGTGCGATGTCTTTATTCGATTGCCCCAGGGCGAGCAGACGCAGCACCTCTGTTTCACGCTCGGTCAAGCGCTCCGGCGGTACAACTGCTCGTACTTCACGCAGCAGGTAGGCCGACGCCTGGGGAGAAAGCTGGACCTGCCCGGCGGCGGCCGCCTTAATCGCTCGTCGCAGTTCGGGGGCTTGCGTGTCCTTGAGCAGGTAGCCAATCGCCCCTGCCCTCGCCGCACCGACCACAGCAGCACTTTCTAGCACGCTGGTCAGGGCGATGACCTCGGTCTCGGGCAGAGCGCTGCGGATGGCCGCGGTCGCCGCAATCCCATCCATCACTGGCATGAGCAGGTCCATCAGCACCACATCCGGGCGAAGCTCTCGTGCGAGTTTAACCGCCTCCACTCCATCAGCCGCCTCGCCTACCACGGCCAGGTCCGGATCGCGCCCCAGGAACATGCGCAGTCCCTCGCGCACGACGCTATGATCGTCAGCAATCAAAACGCGAATGGTCACCAACCCTCCTCCTTTCGAGTGAGACCGTCCTACCCCTAAAGGGGTAGACCGCACTCACCCGCTTGGGTGATGCGGTGCGGAATGCTCGGACCTATACTTGTCTTAGCAGGAAGTACGCAGGGCATCACGTTCGTGTGCGAACTGTACCGAGCTGTTCATCGCTCCTAGTGTACCACAGGGAGCGCGAGCCGTGCCAGAGAGGACATCTGAGCAACACGTATGAGGAGACCATGATCACCCTGCTGCTCGTTGATGATGAACCCTTGCTCCGCCAGGGGTTACGTAGCTGGCTCGAACGAGCCGCAGATATCACTGTCGTTGGGGAAGCCAGTGCCGATGCCGAGGCCATGGCGCTCGCACACGCACTTCATCCCGATGTAGTGCTCATGGATCTCTCCATGCCCACAATCGATGGAATCGCAGCCATGGCCACACTCCGTGCAGCGGCCCCTCACAGTGCGCTCGTGCTCCTCAGTCTCTACGATGATGCGAGCATGCGTGCACGAGCGCACGCAGCCGGAGCCGTGACCGTAGTCGGCAAACAGGAAGGAGTCAAGGCACTCCTGGCAGCGATACGCGAGGCCGGAAGGCAGGGCCGGTAGCTGCTTGGAGGCGGAAAAGACCTGAGTAGGAGCCAGGCACTGGCAGGAGTAAGACAACGAGGTCTACTCTCCTGAACCCTGAGCCGTTCATCGTTGAGCGTACGGAGGCGTGGCAACGCGAGGGAGAACAGCACCATCGGCTGGCAGCCCTGCACAGGTCGCGTCCGCGCCGCCTGCACCCCCTGGCTGGTAGCCTCTGGGCATCTTTTTCGTGGTACGCGGGACCAGTATGAGACGGCTCGCGCAGCGCGGTGGGCGCGAAAGGAGGACAACCAACTGGATGGGAAAAACCATTCCTCCTGCTGTCCCTTTCGGGTCAGACACGAGGGGAAACAGGGATCTGGAAGTGATGATGCGCATGACAGAGCTAGCCAAGAACTCCTGGACGTCTACGCGTTGTATTTGTTGCACGACCATCTGGTCTGATGAAGGCATCAACGAGCTTCCCAAGCCGATACCATCACGTACAGAGCCTGATCATCGTGCAACAATGCTCCTGTGGAGGTGTCACGTCACCCGTGGTGGAGGATCATTATGACACGTTTGCTGCTTCCGTTCACCCATGGGATCGAGGTGTCTGCCATTACCTCAGCACTGGCGCTGGCGCAACGTTTTGGTGCCACACTGGTGGTCCTGTCACTGATCCATCTGCCACAGGCACCAGACACGCGAGGCCCACGCTGGGAAGACATCCAACAGTCGAACGACTTCTTAGAGTTCGTGCATCACAAAGCCGCACGGTGGAGTGTCCCTGTTGAACGGGTGGAACTCTACACACACCATCCGGTCGGCAGTATCCGTGCGCTGGCACAGGAAATGGAGTGTGCGGGCATCGTCCTGGTGGTGCGTCGTGGCGCAGGGGTCTTACTTGCGACGAATGAAGTGAAACAGCTGCTTGAGGATCAACGCATGCCCCTGTATATTGTCCAGTTGCGAGCGTCGGACAACCCGTTCTCCCTCCCACGCTGGCTCGCTCGTTGGTTCAGGAGCAGCTAACCCCTCCCAGAGTGCTACGGCAGGAGTACTGCTTTTGGAGAGCCCTCTATGACCAGTCCGCAGACACAAGCGAACGACATACTGGGAAAACAGCTTCCCAAAGCAAGAGAGTTGAGCACAGGTATGGAACAGAAAGCATCACACCCGTCGAAAAAAAATGGGCAGCATCAAAGCGCAGGCCAACTGGGCCCTCTACTCTGTTGGGCCGTCGTCTTTGCCGATATTGGCTCGTCCATCTACTACGTTCCAGGCATCCTCTATGGAAATGTCGGCAACCTCGCCGGTTTTTTTGTGCTGTTGACGATGTCGGTGTTTGTCCTGCTCACGCTCAAGTATGCCGAGGTGAGTGCCCGCTTCCCAGAAGGTGGGGGGGTCGTGACGGTGGCAGCACAGGCGATGAACTCCTGGGTTGGAGCGCTCGGTGGCATGTTCATCCTGGTGAGTTACTTTCTCACCGCGTCCATCAGTTGCCTGTCAGCGATCCAGTACCTGAGTGTGGTTGTTCCCGCGATTGGGCCCTTTCTCTTAGAAATCACGATCAGTGTGCTGGTACTCCTGGGCCTCCTCAACTGGGTCGGCATTAGCGAGAGTGCCAAAGTGAGCCTGGTTGCCGCACTCGTGGCCTTTGTGAGCGATCTGGCCATCATCTGGACCGTCTTTACCCACATCCCGATCTCCGAACTCCCTTTCCTCTTCGCGAAGATGTTTGCGCGAGAAAGCCTCACCCCGACCTCGATTCTGGTCGGGTTTGCTGGCGCGTTTCTGGCCTTCTCTGGTCTGGAGAGCATCTCGCAACTCTCCCCAGTGATGAAGGCACCGCGCAAGAAGATTATCGGCTTGGCGCTCTTATTGGTAGTCATCACGATTGGGGTGACCAGTCCCCTGCTCACGATGCTTTCGACCCTCTTGCAACAAGACAAGGCGGCAGATCCCGTCCTTTCCACGCAACTGCTCTCGTTGCTCGGTGGACACTGGGGCAACGTCCTCTTGCAGACCGAGGTGGCGATCAGTGCTAGCCTGATCCTGGTGTTCGCCAGTAATACCGCCGTGATTGGAGCCTACCATGTCTTTCTGGCGCTCGCACGAATGGACTTCTTCCCCGAATTTATCCTCAAGCGTAATACGTTCCGTGGGACCCCGCACTGGTCGATTGCGATCGCTACGGGCATTCCCATTGGTGTGCTCGTGTTGGTCAACGGCAAGATTAACATCCTCGGGGACATGTATGCTTTTGGGCTGCTGGGAGCCTTCACGGTGACGTGCCTCGGACTGGACATTATCCGCTACCGTGAACGGCGGATAGCACGAGCCACCCCCTCTCACTGGGCCGAGACGCATGATGACAATGGGCAGAAGCCAGCGGCTGCTCCCAGCGGGCTCTCTGGTTCCCTCATCTTCACCCAAGCACCTTCCCCCTTCAATGGACGGTTTGCTCCAGGGACACGGCGGGGAGGAGTGGTGACGGCTGCCGCTTCGTCTCTTCGGAGAAGGCTGCTCGGCCTCTGGCACCGGCTCGATTTCTGGTTGGGTGTCCTGACCACGCTCCTAGTCATGCTGGCGTGGTCGATCAGTGTCGTCTCCAAGCCGCTGGCAACCGCCTTTGGCTGTGCAGTTGCACTCGCTGGAATGGCCGTCGCCTACGTCAACTATCTGCGGGGGCGTTCACCAGTGGTGACCCCCTATGTCGAAGGACGCTTACCCGGTTCTGTGCTCGCGGTGCTGACAGTCGGGAACGAACAGAATGACAGGATTATCGATGCGGCGATCACCAGTGCGCATGGCAAGCCAGTGGTGTTTTTGTATCTCGCTGAGCCGAAAGCGGAGCGAGTGCCGCGCCTGTTTGAGGTCATGGATCCCTACCTGGAAGATCAACCTGCCAAAGACACCCTGAAACAGGCGGCACAGCGGGCACGCAAGGCCAGACTAGTCCCTCGGTTTGTGTATCAACAGCACGACCCAGAGGCGGCGGCACGTATCTGGAAGATGGTCCATCCACATGAGGTGGTGCTCACCGCTGAGCATGCCTCACAGTTTGAGGAAATCAATCCCGATCGCATCCGGTACGAGCTCACCCCAGACGGGAAAATCGCGCACCTGCTCAAACGCTGGTGAGGGGCTCAACTCTAGGAGGATTGACTCTCTTTGAGGATGACCATGTGGGCCAAGGGACGAACGATGACGCTTGAGCAAGTTCTAGAGATTTAGGTCTGATGTTCCCTCACATGCTCTTGCGTAAATTGCAAGATCGCATCCACTGCACGCTGATAGCCGCCGGTAGCACGTACGGACTGCTGCATACGCTGAGCACGTTGGCGATATGCTTCATCGTGGGCGACACGCTCGACCGCCTCGCGCAACGTGCTGGCGGTCACGCTCCCTTTGTCCAGCATGACGCCCAGGCCTAGATCGACGACGCGCTGCGCATGCATGTGTTGTTCGGGTTGCTGCGGGATCAGGACCATCGGCACCCCAAAGTACATGCTCTCCATTACACTGTTCGTTCCGGCATGGGTGACAAAGAGGCGCGTGCACGGCAGGATGTCGAGTTGAGGCACGTATGCTGAGAGCAGGAAGTTCTCTGGAACAGGACCAAGTGTGGTGGGATCAATATGTTTTCCTATCGAAAGAACGACCTGCCAGGGCTGGTCAGCAAAGGCGGCAAAACACTGCTTGTAAAATTCGGGCTGATTGGTAAAGATGCTTCCCAGCGAGATGTATCAGCACGAATACGATCTCTTACCTGTGGTGGAACATAGCGCATATCCTCAAGCAGGAACATTGGTCTTACGATGCCAGTTGGGGTCCCTCCCACGCTGCTAAAAGAAGGCGGCATCGTTGGCATGCCCTTCAGCTTCGATTCATAGGGTTGAAAGACGGCTCCTGTGGCCTGCACCACATTGCGAAACTCCTCGGTGAGGTAGTAGCTTACCTCCTGCCCACGTCTCACAAGTTCTTGCACGACGGCAAGCGTCGGGTTCACATGCCCACGTGCGGGCATATTTAAAAAACATATTTTGCCATGATGTTCACTTTCTTTCATTGCTGTTGAGCACTATTCACCCTATATCTCTTTGGGCTGCTCTGGTCAGTCCATATGTTTCGGTGCTACAATAAGCAAGTACATTGGAGAGCGGTATGATCGCTCTTCAATACTTATTGATAGACTATAAACAATACAAGGATCGCTATTATGCGCCTGGGATTACAAGTTCCTAGTTTCACCTGGCCCAATGGGCAGAGCCAGCTTGGAGAGACCTTTGCCCAGATCGCCGAAAATGCCGATAGGGCTGGACTCTATAGCATGTGGGTCATGGATCACTTCTTTCAAATACCTAATGTCGGCCCGGTGGAGAACGAGATGCTGGAAGGCTGGAGTGCCTTATCTTTCGCCGCAGGGCTTACCAGCCGCATCAGACTCGGCACCATGGTTACTGGTGTGACCTATCGCTATCCCGGTATTTTGGTCAAGACGGCGACCACACTGGACGTTCTGTCAGGTGGACGGACCTACTTTGGTATCGGGGCGGCCTGGAATGAGCAAGAACATGTGGGCCTGGGTGTCCCTTTTCCACCTCTGGCCGAACGTTTCGAGCGGCTGGAAGAAACGCTGCAAATTGCTCTACAGATGTGGGCTGGTGAGGAGAAAGCATATGACGGCAAGCACTATCATCTTGCACGGACGCTCAACTCACCTCAAGCTGTGCAACGACCTCATCCACCGATTCTGATCGGCGGCAGTGGCGAACGTAAAACCCTCCGCCTTGTAGCGAAGTATGGAGATGCCTGCAACCTGTTTGCGCGTCTGGGCAAAGATGTTCTGCAACATAAACTCGATGTTTTGCGCGAACATTGCGAGGCGGTAGGACGCCCTTACGAGGAGATTGAGAAGACTACGCTGGATCACCTCTCTCTAAGCCGCGATGGACGCAATAACTCTATGACTCCAACTGCTGCCGTCGAACACTTCGGGGGATTAGCCGCGCAGGGCATCGACCAGGCTCTCTTTAGCCTGCGCAATGTCTATGATCCTGACGTCTTTGAGCTACTGGCAACTGAAGTGGTCCCCCAGGTAGAGAAAATATCTGTAGCAGGTCGTTAGACATCAGAGGGAGAAAATGAGAATGTTCAGGGCAACGCGGGCGGCCACAAGGGCCCCAACCCCACATCCACGCCACCCCCGCCCCTACGCGATATCCCAACTGTTTCATCAGGTTAATGCCTCATAGGCAACCCTCATAGGCAGAAGGTATCACCATGCCTGATCGCACAACTCTCACCGAAACCGAAATAGCCTTTGTGCAACGTCAACGGGTGGCACGGTTAGCCACGGCGGATGCAGACGGTAATCCTCATGTGATACCCGTCTGCTATGCCTTTGATGATATACGTTTCTATACACCTCTGGATGAGAAGCCCAAGAATGTTGCCGTGAGCAAACTACGCCGTGTACGCAATATCACAGTACGCTCCCAGGTCGCGCTGGTCATCGATCAGTATGATGATGACTGGTCGCGTCTGGGCTATGTCCTGGTACATGGGGAGGCTAACTTGCTACCGCCAGAAGATGAGCTGCATGCCCATGCCCTCGTGTTGCTCCGTGAACGCTATGTGCAGTACAAAACCATGGCCCTGGAAGAGTCCCCCGTAATTGTGATTACGCCTGTACGTATCATATCGTGGGGGCCAGCTCTTGCTGGTTAATAAGAAATTCGGTCGGATAATCGTACACATGCAACCAGTGAAGAAAGAGAGGGATCAGCGTTGAAATTCTGCCCACACTAGAGTATAGTAAATGAGGTGGCACTTATCAGAGAGTAGCAACGTTCCCCTTGAGAGTAACCTTCCTTTTGTGTATCAGAGTGTTAGTGAACTTGTCAGTCCGCTCCTGAGAGGAGGTGCGACTATGGCCGACCATATGGGACAGCAGCTTGGCAACTATCGACTCATCCGCCTTCTAGGACAAGGGAACTTCTCTGAAGTCTACCTGGGGGAGCATATTCATTTGAACACTCGGGCTGCCATTAAAGTACTGCATGGCCAATTGACAAGCGATTATCGAGAAGGCTTTCTCAGCGAGGCACGTACCATTGCCCATTTGCGCCATCCCCATATCATCCAGGTTCTGGACTTCGGTCTTGAGGGCATGACTCCCTTTCTGGTGATGGACTATGCTCCCAATGGCACTCTGCGTCAATGCCACCCCACCGGGACGTTGCTCCCACTCGGCACCGTTGTTACCTACGTCACGCAAGTGGCTCAGGCCTTGCAGTATGCTCATCAGGAAAAGGTGATTCACCGCGACATCAAGCCGGAGAATATGCTGCTTGGGCGTAGCAACGAGGTCTTGCTGAGCGACTTTGGTATTGCCATCATTTCGCAAAGTTCACGCCAGCAGCAGGCTCAGGATACGGCTGGGACCATCGCCTACATGGCACCCGAGCAACTTCAGGGCAAGCCGCGCCCGGCCAGTGACCAGTATGCGTTAGGGGTCGTCGTCTATGAGTGGCTCTGTGGAGATCGCCCCTTCCATGGAACCCCTACCGAACTCTATAGCCAGCATCTGTTTACTCCTCCTCCGCCTTTGCATGAGAAGGTGCCGACCATCCCCCCTGTGGTTGAGCACGTGGTGCTCAAGGCACTGGCCAAAGCCCCCAAGGAACGCTTTGCCAGTGTGCAGGCCTTTGCCCTTGCCTTGGAAGAAACCGTCAAGGCAGAATCATCTGGCCGGACTCTCTCTCTGCTTGCCCCTGATTCCTTCGGAGAACAGCCAGCCGAAGCTGAACTCATGCTGGAGCAAGTCAACGTTCGATCCCATAACCTGCCTGCACAGCCCACCCCACTGATTGGACGTGAGCAGGAGGTAGCAGCAGTCTGTACACTTCTGCATCGTCCAGAAGTACGCCTCGTGACCCTCACGGGGACCGGTGGCGTTGGCAAAACGCGCTTGGGTCTGCAGGTAGCGGCTGACCTGCTCGACGATTTTGCTGATGGCGTCTACTTTGTTCCGCTGGCTCCCATTAGCAATTCCGACCTGGTCGTTCCGAGCATTGCCCAGACGCTGGGGATCAAAGAAGCCGGAGAGCGATCACTATTAGACCTTCTGCAAGCCTATGTACAAGACAAGCACTTGCTGCTGTTGCTCGACAACTTCGAGCAGGTGGTGACAGCAGCACCATGGCTTGCGGACCTGCTGGCCGTCTGCCCTCACCTCAAAATCCTGGTGACCAGTCGTGCCGTACTGCACATCCGTGCTGAACACGAGTTTCCCGTCCCGCCACTGGCGCTCCCCGACCTCACCCACCTTCCAGAGAGCGAAGCCCTCTCACAGTATGCGGCAGTGGCCCTCTTCCTGCAATGTGCGAAGACTGCCAGACCCAACTTCCAGGTGACTCCCGCCAACACCCGTACCATTGCCGAGATCTGTATTCGCCTGGATGGGTTGCCTCTCGCTATCGAACTGGCAGGGGCACGCATCAAACTACTCCCCCCACAGGCACTCCTGACACGCTTGGAACATCGCTTGCAAGTGCTGACGAGCGGAGCACGCGATGCCCCCGTCCGGCAGCAAACCCTGCGCAACACGCTTGCGTGGAGCTATGATCTGCTCAATGCCGAGGAGCAGCGGCTCTTCAGGCGCCTCTCTGTCTTTGCTCGCGGCTGCCCATTGGAAGCGGTGGAGGGTCTCTATACCGCACTCGGTGAGATGCCGACATACGTACTGGACGGAGTGGCCTCACTCATTGACAAGAGCTTGCTGCGCCAGATCGAGCAAGAAGGCGAGGAGCCACGCCTGCTAATGCTAGCGACCATCCGCGAGTATGGGCTGGAGGCCCTGGCCTCTGGTGGGGAAATGGAAAGTACCCGGCGGGCGCATGCTGCTTACTACCTGGCACTGGTGGAGGAAGCAGAGCTAGAACTCGGGGGACCACAGCAGGCTGTGTGGCTGGAGCAGTTAGAGCGGGAGCATGACAACCTGCGAGCGGCGTTGCAGTGGTCGTTAGAGCAAGCAGGAGATGAGGAGGCCGGACAGCGCCGAGAGATAGCCTTGCGGTTGGGCGGAGCACTGCAACTGTTCTGGTGGGCGCATGGTCACCGGAGTGAAGGGCGAACGTTCCTGGAAGGAGCACTGACGGCAAGCGAGGGAGCCGAGGCATCTGTTCGAGCGAAGGCGCTCTTCGCTGCCGCAAACTTGGCCTTTGTTCAGAGCGATTATGAGCGGGCAGAGGCGGCTCAGGAGAGTCTGGCACTGTACCGAGAACTCGAAGACCAACCAGGCATCGGGCTTTCCCTTCGGTTGCTAGGTCAGTTCGCCTGGGTGAGAGGCGACCTGGCAGGGGCACGTTCCCTCCTAGAGGAGGCGTTGGCGCTCTTCAAAGAGATCGACGACAAGAACCAGGCAGCTTGGTCGCTCCACATCCTGGGATTGTTGGCCAGCAGCCAGGGTGAGTACGCCAGGGCGTGCATTCTGTTCGAGGAGAGCCTGGCACTCTTCAAGGAGTTGGAGGACAAGAATGGCATCGCCCATACGCTCTCCCAATTGGCACGGGCGCTCTTTGATTCCCAAGGCGATCAGACGAGAGTGCGCTCGCTGCTCGAGGAATGTCTCGTGCTCTCTCGGGAGGTCGGCTTCAAGGAGGGGATTGCGGAATCGTATAGCCTTTCGGGGCAGTTGGCTCTTGGCCAGGGTGATCTTGCCACAGCACACGCACAGGTGGAGGAAAGTGTCGTGCTCTACAAGGAGATGGGGCACCAGCATGGCACTGCCGAGTCACTTGCTGTTTTGGGGAAGGTGGTTGCAGCCCAGGGCGACTATGCCACAGCCTGCAGGCTGTGCGAGGAGAGCCTGACGATCGCCGGAAAGTTGGGCGAAAAGTGGGTGATCGCTACATGCCTGGTGGAATTGGGGAAAGTCGTTGCAGCGCAGCGACAGTTAGCGTGGGCGGCACAGCTCTGGGGGGCAGCAGATACTCTCCGTGATGCGATTGGCGTGCCTATTCCTCCCGTCGACCTCGCTGACTACGAGCGCTCGCTCTCGGCCACACGTGTCCACCTGGGAGAGCGTGCATTCGCTGCTGCCTGGGCGCAGGGACGAGCTATGACGCCGGAGCAGGCCCTCGCTGCCAAGGGGCAAAAACCGGTCCCAAGATCGACCACGACAGTGTCCCGACCAACCTATCCTGCTGGGCTGACGGCACGCGAGGTGGAGGTGCTGCGCCTGCTAGCAGGTGGCCTGACCGACCTCCAGATCGCCGAAAAGCTGGTGCTCAGTCCCCGCACCGTCCATGCGCATATCAGTTCTATCTACAGCAAACTGGGCATTACCTCACGCAGTGCTGCAACGCGTTATGCCATTGAACACCACCTCGCCTGAGACGGACGACCACAAGGGCCAATCCATTTCAAAGAAGACGTTTTGCGAGTCAAACGAAGCCGCTTCAAGAGTGTCATCCCTTCGCTTCTCGAGAGGCGCAGGCTCTGAGCTGAGCGAAGGATCTCTGTCCGGCGAGAGATCCTTCGCTCCGCTCAGGATGACAAAGCGAGATGGTCTCGTCTTTGAAATGGATTGACCACAAGGGCCAATCCATTTCAAATAAGAGGAAGCGGGTCGAGGCAAGCTCGACCCCTACGGGGAATTGGACATCGCTTCGCTCGTCCAGAAGGGCAGGGAAGCGGCGAGCGAAGCAAGCCGCACGCTTGGTAGGGGTCGAGCTTGCCTCGACCCTCCCCCCGACTGATTGCCCTTATTCTCCTGGAATTACTCATTTCATGGTTCTGGGTGTTCCCCAGGAACATGGGCTATTTGAAATGGATTGCCCACAAGGGTCACGCAGAATAGCAAGATTTGAGTCTCAAAAGCCATCACATCATCAATCCCGCTCCTACTGGACGATGACGGTCAGGTTCATATTCAGGTGGACGCTACAGTAGAGATGGTAGGTGCCGGCGGTATTGAATGGTCCAACAGCCATACTTTGACCGGCGGTGTTGAACTGCACGTTGCTGACGGTCGGTGCATTAGGTTCTATAGCTGGTTTAGCGACGCTATTCACCCAGGAGCCATTGCTAATAATGTGTAAGACTGCAACATCATCGATGAGGTTGAGGGTGCTGCCCTTGCTGATCGTGACAGACGGTTGAGTGAAGGTTGTCTCGCCCATGTGGACACCCGAGCCCCCGGTGCCTCCGGAACCGCCGCACGATGCTGCGGTCAGGACGGTGAACAGGCCCAGCGCTACGAGGATTGCTATTAGCTTTTTCAAGGTGTTTGTTTCTCCTGTTATCTTCATGCTGATTGGGTGTGTTGATCTTTCACATATAGATTCGTGGGAGGTTACAGCATTTCACACTGGTGCAACTCAATGTTCAGCTTCAGCCTCACTGCTTCCTCACGATTCCCAAAAGCGAAAGGCCACACAATTGCAACAGCTAGATAACTCTGTCTAGAGGGTCCCAGAGCAATGCGAGAAGGAATTACACGATTCTGTCGATACGCTCCTGCTGCTAATGAGGTATATCTTCTGTTGAGGCAAGTAGCGAGAGGTGTTCTCTAGCTATAGCATTAATGCATATCATTCGTTCGCTTAAATCCTTACCTTAAAGGAAAGCAGAATTGTACCTCATGCCAGGGCGACACAGTGCGCCATCTACCTGACATACCAAACAACACAGGCGCAGCACAATATAGAATGGAGAGCCTGCCACAGCCACGGTTCAGACAAGGTGGCAGGCTCCCCACAGGAGACAAAAGATACCTATGATCACTCAACCTAACCCTCACCTCGAGGCTCAACCGGTTACACCAGATGTTCAGCACAGACCTCATGTGCATCTTCCAGGACGACCCCATCTGCGCCCCGTGCCACAGGGCATCAAAGCTACTGGCACCCGAACCCCAAACATTGCGCTCGCTGGCCTCCAACTCATCATCGGCTACGAGTGGCTGCTCGCCGGGGGAGATAAGCTCCTGCTCGGCGGGTTCCCTGTCCAGCTCGGTGGGCTGCTTAACACTTTAGTCAGTGGTGGCCACCTAGTCGGCTTCTTCGCCGCCATCTTGCAGGGACTCGTGGCGCCCAATGCCGTGCTCTTCGGCTACCTCATTGAGTCGGGCGAGACACTCGCAGGCCTGGGGCTCGTGACCGCCGGCCTGGTGGCACTGCTTCGCCCGCTCGCAGGACGCTACCTCAGCGGCACGAGCGCGACGTTGTTCGTGTACGGCGACCGGCTCCTCCAGAGACTGGCGCCTATTGCCGCTATTGGCGCGGGACTGCTCGGGCTCAGCTACTTCTTCCTGGATGGTCTACCGGCACCGTGGTTCGTCCCCACCATTGCCTTCGGCGGTTCGATTGACAACGGGCTCTTCCTGGCTGCCGCGAGTGTGGTACTCGTGGTGAGCCAGTTGGTGCCACAGCGCTCAAGTCGGTAACGCTTGTTCGGAAGGGCCGGTCACGGCCAGACGATCAGGGCTGAGCTTCCTGGTCGCCTGTGCTGCGGGAACACCAGGCGTGCTGTATCACCTAACGAAGGATTATCATAATGTTTTCGCACCATACCCATTACAAATCACATGCGCTGTCGCTCTTTCCTCTCAGCATTATTGTCGTTCTCGTCTTGTTAGCGCTGACATTGACTGCCCAATCTGCCGCAGCCGCATCACCTCATGTGGATCGAATGGTGCTCAATGGTGAGATCAATCCTGCTTCCTTACGCCTTCTCACAAAGGCGGTGAGCACTGCCGAGAACGATGGAGCGCGGGTACTTGTAATCGAAATCGACACCCCTGGCGGTGATCTCGATTCATTGAAAGCCATGACCCAGGTCGAGTTGGGTAGTACCGTTCCCATCATCTCCTACGTTTCACCGACTGGCGGACGTGCAGCCTCAGCAGGGGCGTTTGTCTCCTGGTACTCTTTTCTGCCATTCGCGTTGTGCAGCAGTATGAGCGCGGCGTCATCTTCGTCCTGGGCCGTTTGATAGGGGCGAAAGGACCAGGCATATTCCTGGTACCGCCCTTTATCTCACGCATAACAAAAGTTGATCTGCGTATTGTGACGCTCACGATAGCGCCGCAAGAGGTGATTACACGAGATAACGTGACGGTTAAAGTCACCGCGGTGATCTACTTCTATGTTGTGGATCCCGCTGCGGCTATTACGAACGTGGTGAGCTTCCTCCAGGCAACGACGCAAATCGGACAAACGACACTGCGCAATGTACTTGGGCAGTCGGAACTGGATGAATTGCTGGCGCAGCGCAATAAGATCAACCGTGAACTACAAGCAATCATCGACGAGCATACCGAGCGTTGGGGTGTGAAGGTAACGGCGGTGGAGATCAAAGACATCGAGTTGCCTGGGACAATGCAGCGTGCGATGGCCAAGCAGGCCGAAGCTGAACGTGAAAAGCGCGCCAAGATTATCCATGCCCAAGGTGAGTTACAGGCTTCCAACCAATTGGCGCAAGCAGCAGCAGTCATTGGTTCACAGCCCGCTGCTCTACAATTGCGCTACCTGCAAACGCTCACGGAAATCGCTGTTGAGAAAAACTCGACGATCATTTTCCCCTTGCCGATTGATCTGATCGAGCCAATGATCGAAATGACGCGTCGCAACGCTAGTACTGGTGCGTCAGCGAATGAGCGACATGATGGACCTGTCAGCTCCCTACCCTCTTATCCACAACGATAGGAGAAGTGCAGATGAGTTCCCTGAGGAGGTGATGGAGGAGATCCATCTTTTGTTCACCCAGACGGCAAGCCTGATCTTCCTCAATGCTTTGGACAATCTGCCTGTTTTTGGGGTCTGTCTCATTGCCTCTCTTGGAGACCTACGAAGCTGAGTTACACAGGCAGGTTGAGCCAGCATGGTTCTGCTTGCCCTCTCGCCTCGGCTCCGTTATACTCAGAGGACAAGTAGATGACAGGAAGAAAAGGAGAACTGATGCCGTTGGAGCAGATCAATGAACAACATCCTCATCGGGGTGATTGGCTGCGCGAGATTGTCTTTGGACTCAATGATGGCCTGGTGACCACCCTGGTGTTCATCATGGCCGTGAGTGAGATTGCGCCCGCACGGCTACTCCTGGTGGTGCTGGGTGAGGTGCTGGCTGGAGGGATCTCTATGGCTCTTGGAGGCTATCTTTCGGCACGGACCGCCAGGCAGATCTTGGACCAGCGCATCGCCACGGAACGCTATGAAATTGAGCATGAGCCGGAAGAGGAACGGGCAGAACTGCGCGCTATCTACCGGGACAAGGGCTTGAGCGGCCCCCTGCTCGAGCGGGTGGTTGGGCATCTGACTGCCGACCGGGAACGCTGGCACCGGGCCATGGTGCATGACGAGTTGGGAGTAGTCGAAGACACCCTCATCAACCCGTGGCTGGAAGGGGTGCAGATTGGGCTCTCCTTCGTGGTCGGTGGCCTCATCCCAACGGTGCCAGTGCTGTTCGCTCTGCCGCAGGCCAGATGGTGGGCGTATGGACTCACCGCGCTCACCGCCCTGGTACTGGGAGCGATCAAAGCCCGCTACACCCAGCAGAGTCCTGTGTGGGCTGGCCTCGAATTCCTCGTGGTCGTCACCCTGGGGACGCTGGCCGGTGTGGGGCTCGGCCTGCTTTTGCATGCAGGATAAACCTGACGTTGGCGCATCTGCTTATTCTTGTTCGGGTCGGACTTTGGACTTGTAGCTGTGCCATTGCTGTTCATCGAGCCCCAATGCTTCTTTGAGCGAAGTGAGATCGGCATCGCTGAGACTTTCTCCTGCCTGGCAGCAGTGTTGGCCGATTTCCTGTTCCTTCATGGAGCGCCTCATCCTGGTAGAAGCATCCTGTCCTGCGAGGTGTTTCAACTCAAGGAAATCTTTCGCCAGCACGGTTTTCCACTCATCCAGCGTCTGCATAGCTGCTTCCTTCTCACCAACTAGGAGAGGGGTCCTCTCAGGATGAGGGTTGTGACATCGGCCAAAGCCTCGGAATGGGAACAGAGAAAAGCAAGGGATGAAACCAGCAGGCCCATGCCAGCTTCTGTCCTGCAGAACATCCAGCTCGTCGGATGACCGGAAGGAGGTGTCTGCAGAGGAAAAGGGGCCTCATGGCTTGCTCCTTGCTCTCTGCATCCCTGTACAAGCATCCTGTGGAACGGTATCACTATGTCAGACTCGGTGTGCAGACATGCCAGACACCAGCGACCCCTTCGCCGTTCGTTTGGCCAGGACCCGTATCACCTGAATAGGTGTAGAGCGGGTGGCCGTTGTACTCGACCTGGTTGCCATTGGCGTCCGCTACGATGGTCAACGTCCCTGCCAGGGACGTTGCACTCGTAGGTGTGCCCGAGCCGGACGCGACGAGTGGGGGCCATGCCCCGGCGCATCCACCGCTACAGACCGTCGACGGCGGCACGTCGGAGGTCCGGTAATAGAGGGTCAAGCCCGAAGCATTCGTGAGAATCGTCTGCGACGTGCCATTCACCGTGGCCGTCGCTGTCTTGATGAGACTGCCGGTACTGCTGGCTGTCGGTGTCGTCCCTCCGCTGCCGTATCTCCCACTGCCATACCCGCTGCCGCTACTGGTTGGAGTTGTTCCTCCCGATCCTGAACTACTGGTATTACTCCCACAGGCTGCCAAAAACAGGACAAGTGTTGCTACCATGAGGACAGTGCACCAGGCAGGCCTCGAAACATTTGAGATGGAAAAATTGTGCTGCATCATGGGTTCTTCCCTTGCTTCCATGGGAACGAGTAATGGAACGAGCCTTTCGATCTATAGATATATACACGTTGAAGTTACAGAGAAGATCGTTTTCACCTCCCTCGTCGTGGAAGTACACTAGATGATCTCCACAGACCTGTCCTAATCAGTCAATGGTCACACCGTCCCGTTGGAACGATCTCTCGCGAGTGGGCATTGGGGTTACACGTCCTCACCGCTCCCTGCTCATCGGCTTTTCGTTGTGTTACTCGGCGTGGAAAGTGGCCTTGTCTCGCATGGGAGGGGCGTTTGACAGAAAGGCTCGTTGCGTTCTCGATGAGGAGGCAATGGTGTAACTTGCTCACGTATAGGCCGTTAGGGAAAAGTTTGCTCCCTCTCTCACAACAACGAAGGGTACTTTAGAAACTTGAATGATTTGAGAGAAGATCTGCTCACGTGTTTTGAGCGGATCTTAGGAAAATGAGGCGACCATGAACAAGGTTACGAGACGAGGAGTATGGCTAGCATCCCTCCTGCTCGTTGTAGCCGCACTGACCGCGGTGACAGCACTGCCTGGGACGACGCCAACGACGAGGTTTGCCCTCGACAGCCATCATCGGACACCTACGCCCACACCGACAACATCTACCCCTACGCCTACCACAACACCGCTCATGATCACGACGACGTCGTTGCCGAATGGAAACGTATGTGCCTCCTATACCGCCTACATTACCGCGAACAAAGGAGGAGGTTCATCACTCGACACATGGACGATTGTGTCGGGGGCGCTTCCGGCCGGACTGACGATGGCGACGTCCTATGGGATCGAGTCCACCGTCGTGTTCGGCACGCCCACGACGGTCCAAACCAACGCGTTCACCGTCCAGGTCCAAGACAGCGCCGGTGAAACGGCAACGCAGCCATTGAGCATCACGATCGATCAGCCGTCTCCACTGGTGATCACCAGCCCAACCCCGCCGCCAGCGACCGTCGGGACCTCGTACTTCACCAACCTCTTTGCCAATGGCGGGTGCCAACCCTACACCTGGTCGATTACGGCGGGACAATTGCCCCCCGGCCTCGCCCTGACCACAGGATCAAATGGGGGGACCACCATCAGCGGCACTCCCACAGCGACAGGGACTTTCACGTTTACCGAGACAGTAACGGACAGCATAGGCGTGCATACCTCCCAGCAGTTCAGCATCACGGTCAACTGACCGGTCCGGTAAGGATTCGTTCCCCGTAGGTCGTTTTCCGTCATACACACATACACAAAGGAGCAAGAAACATGAATCGTTCTGGATGGCGGTCGCGCGTGACCGCCCTTATCACCGCCATAGTTGTCTCTGTCGGCTTGCTGGGCCTGAGCACTGCTCCCGCCTGGGCCGCAGCAGGCACCATCACCGAGTTCCCCATTCCCACGGCCTCGACCTTCCCTCGGGGCATCACGGCCGGCCCGGATGGCAACCTCTGGTTCACGGAGTACTCTGGGAACAAGATCGGGCGCATCACCCCTGCGGGCTTCATCACTGAGTTCCCTATCCCCCCGACCAGTTTCAACCCTTTCGGCATCGCGGCCGGCCCGGATGGCAACCTCTGGTTCACCGAAGACGGTTCAAACAACATCGGGCGCATCACCCCCGCAGGGGTCGTCACAGGAGAGTTCTCCATCCCCACGGGCGATAGCAGGCCTTTCGGCATCACGGCCGGGCCCGATGGCAACCTCTGGTTCACGGAGTTCAATGGGAACAACATCGGGCGCATCACCCCCGCAGGGGTCGTCACCGAGTTCCGCATTCACACGTCCGTCACCGAGCCTTTCGGCATCACGGCCGGGCCCGATGGCAACCTCTGGTTCACGGAGAGCAATGTCAATGCGAACAAGATCGGGCGCATCACCACCAAGGGCCAAATCACCGAGTTCCACATTCCCACGGCCAATAGCCAGCCTCGGGGCATCACGGCCGGCCCGGATGGCAATCTGTGGTTCACCGAGTTCCAAGGGACCAACGTCGTGAACAACATCGGGCGCATCACCACCAAGGGCAAAATCACCGAGTTCCCCCTGCCAACTCATTGTGAGTCTCCTCTTGGCTGCGAGCCTTTCGGCATCACGGCCGGGCCCGATGGCAACCTCTGGTTCACCGAGTCCCAGGGGAACAAGATCGGGCGCATCACCCCCGCAGGCGTCGTCACGGGGGAGTTCCTCATCCCCACGGGCGGTAGCGAACCTGAGGGCATCACGGCCGGGCCCGATGGCAACCTCTGGTTCACCGAGTTCAGTGGCAACAAGATCGGGCGCATCACCCCGCAGTAGAGCGTGAGGGCAAGCTGCGGCAGCCGAGCGCAGAGCAGGCAGCCCATGACACCCAGGAGCCGCACCACACGCACAGGAGGAAGCAGAACGAAACGGTTCTTGCCTGCGTGCTGTTCCTGCTGATGTCGAGCACGGTGCCGTATAAGGATCGCATATACGGCACCAAACGCTCTTTTCTACGCTACCTCACGTGTGTCACCGCCCTTCTGTAGCCCATTTGCCGTCCTGTGTTACCCCTGGGAAGAGCTGGCAGTTTTCCTACTTATACGGCACACAGAAAGGCGAGACGATGACCACGACCTCTGAGGCGGTTGAACTGTTCCTTGCCAGCTTATGTACTCGTTCGGCTCCAGCCAATACGATCAAGTCGTACTCCCACGACTTGAGGCACTTTGTGCCGGCGGTGCCGACGGACCTGGCTTCTGTTTCGGCATCTGCGATCCAAAGTTTTCTCGATGGTGATGGGCATCATAGTCCCGCGACACGGGGGAGACGCTACTCGACCCTCTGTGCCCTGTACCGGTGGTTGGTTCGTCAGGAACTCGCCCAGAGCAATCCCATGGAACGCGCTTTCCCCGATTGTGCAGCCACGCAAAGAGCCGCGCCCGCTCAAGCCGGACAATGCCATCGTTGTCTGAAACACACGCCACTTTGATCGGGCACAGGCGAAACTGCTTGAGCAGGGTGAGCAGGTGGAAGACAGCGTTTGGCAGCACCTCTCGCCGCTCGCTTGGAAGCATATCAATCTGGTCGGGTCCTACCACTTTTCCGATCTCCATCTTAAAGAGGTGATATCTGGCACCCGTTTTTGAATGGTCTCTCGACGTACTCGAGGTTACCAGGCGAGAAGTAGGACGGCTACGATGAGCACAAGCGCAGCCAGGGCTGAAGTTGCCAGCCCTCCCAGCCTTGTCTTGCGCGGCTCGGCGCGCAGACGCAGAAGACCTTGTCGCCCCAGGGTGTAGGCCGCCAGCCCCGCAACGAAGAAGGCGCCGCCCGCCGACCCGTGACCCAAGACCGCCACCAGCACACCCAGCCCTAGGCTCAAGGCGAGCACCGACTCCAGCAGTTGTGTGGGAATACGGCGCGCCCCCACGCGTTGATCGGATGACCACACTCCCCAGCGGGACGCAGTCGGTGGTCCTCCACAGCAGCCAGCGAAGAAGCATCCCACCCGGCCCACAGCCATTCCGAACAGCAGACCCGGAGCCGTCACGTCGAGAAAGACTCCGGTCGGCACGCCAAGCACCGCGAGCATGATCGCAGCTGCCAAGGTGGCGCCGGCGATGAACCCTTGGATGCACCATCCTTCTAGGCGGTGCTCGCGCCGGTGAAGGACGATGAACCACACCTTCGCACCGACGATGCCGACTACGATGGCGACCAGTGAGACCGTCCACACTGGGCCGACCGCAAGATGGTCACCGGCAATCACCAGAGACTGGATCGCCAGCGCAACAGCGATGCCGAGGGTCACCATCACTCCCCAAATGCCGGGAAGGATCCCCGGCACCCGGGCGAGGGGGGTCAGGCAGGTTCTCACTGGTTCGGCCGACCCCGCCGACGGCGCCCACCTGCGCCAAAACCGAGCGGCTGGACGCAGCGGGCCAGCCGCAGGGGTCGCGTTCCCGTGCTCCCTCGGCCCATGTGCATGGTGAGCAGACCCCAGCATGCGTGCTGTCACGACCCACGAGCCCTGATTGATGCCGCGAACACGGGCCGTGAGTGAGATCGGGCCACTCCCGGGGACGACTTGCTCGATCGTCTCGTCGTGGACGAACTGATCGCCAGGCTGCAACCGCTCCTTCACATCGATGCGGCGCCCGGAAAACCTGACCGTGACAGGATAGGGCCCCGAATGCGGGGCAGGATCGAACCAGTACGTCACCGCCAGGACCTCTTGCGCCACACTCTCCAGCAAGGCCGTGAACCCACCGGACGTTCGGGCCTCTTTGTCCGACTGGACGACATCCATTCGTGGCGCCGCATCTCCCGCTGGACGCCTACGTGCCGCAGATCTACGTGTCATGCTCCTCATCTCCTACTACCTAGTTTCAACCCTCAGCAATTCGGAGGGAATTGCTGCAAAGCCTGTCCCGTAGCGGACAGGCTTCTGCCAGAATACAATAGAGAGGACGATTTCGCAACCCCTTGTTCCTTTTCCGAAAAGGTTGCGTGATTATGCACTAGAGGTTCGGCGCGACCACGTGCCATGTGCCGCCAAAGCTTTGAATCCCTTCACCCTGCGTCTGACCAGCAGCCGTGTCTCCCGAGAAGGTGTACAAGCGTCACGAGCTGCTCGTCTGACCTTATTTGACGCTGAAGTGGGGGAGCACGAATTGCGCAACCGCTTGCCCTAGCTCGCTGCCTGCCCCGACATCGATGCGAGTGTGCTGTCCCGCGTAGATCCGGCTCAGGCCGGCCTCGGTCGCCACGTCGTTGTAGCTGGTAAAGGTCCGAATGACGCCTGGCAGAACGTCGGAGGTGACGCGGATTTGATCCTGGTTCCCAAAGAAAGCGGACAGCACGGTCGCTCCGGCCGCGCTAATCGTGCTGTGGGCGGCTGGATAAGAGGGATCAAGTGCGGTGACGGCGAGCGGCGTCCAATTCGGGTCGCCGACTATTGCCGGATTCCCGGCCGTGTTGGCCTCGCGGATGGCCGTGACAGGTCTCCAGAGCTGGTAGTGGTACTTGGCGTCGTAGAAGGCGATTGTGCTGTCGGCGAAGGAGAGGTTGAGAACCGCGAACATGCGCGCAGTGGTCTCCAAGTTCGTGTGGTGAGCGAGGGCGGCGTTCTCGGCGATCTCATTCCAGGTGTTCCAGATCGGCCCCGCCCAGAACTTGCCGATCACGGTCTGGTCGGCTGTCCGCGTCGTGCTGGTGTTTTGACCGAGACTCTTCACCTCGTTCAGGGCCTGTGCGTAAACCTGACTGGTCAACGCGGGGGGCGGCCCAGGGCGGAACTGCGCCGCATTGTTCAGCACAAAGGGAGTCACGTTACCCCAGTTGGTGAAAACGGGTGCCACGAACTTCGGCGGTGTGAGCCGGTAATTGTCCGGCTGGTTGCCCGGCACGAAGGGCTGGGGCGTGGCGGCGGAACCGTCATTGGCGCGCATGGCGAGCAAGCGCGTGGCGACGGCTTGGCCGACCTGCATTCCCTGCTGTTTGCCCGCTCCGTCCGGGATCGTGGCGAGCTCGCTGGTGAGCTGCTGATCGAGCGCCGCCTTCATCTTGGGGTAGAGCGCCACCAGGGTGTCATGACCAGCCACAGCGGCGGCGGCGTCGGCCCGGGCACTGCGCTGAGCGGGTACCGAGAAGAGATAGGGAGGGGCGTCCTGGGTGATGGAGACGACGGCGTCGTAGATCGCCGCGTGCAGGATGGCGTAGCTGCGCGTCGGGTGAACGGTGGCCGGCTGAGCCCCAGGCGTTTGGACGATGTGGAGCAGCTCCTTATTCCAATCGATGACGATGGCACCAGAGCCACTGGCGCCGTTCGCGGCAGCGTTGCCGCTCGTCAGCAGGGGTGAAAGGACCAACGTGGCAACCACTGCACCAATCACCAAGACAACGCCGATGGAGCTTGCCAAGATCAACTTCTTCTTCATATGTGTGTTCTCCTTCTGACCGACTCAATACTCAGGAATAGGGTTGTCACCGTATTCATTAAAAACCTCATAAAACAGTTCTTCCTTCTGTTCTTGGTCAAGTGTGACCATTGGCTGATTTTGCGTTGGTTGCAAGAGACATTCCGACAAGGAACACATGACATCATCGGAAAACCTTCTGCACGACTCATCGTCACAAAACATATAGCAGTAGTGGAGGCAGGGAGTCATCGACAGAAGCGTGTAATTTCCCCTCACATTGCCCTCGCATCGCCTAGACAAAATTACCTACCTCTTCTGAAACCCTGCTGACAGGTGGAGGAGCAAAGGAGACGATGTAACCTCCGTCGAATCTATTTGTGTCAAAACAATCCTGGAGTTCCCGTAGGAAGTGGACAGGCAGCAACGTGAAGCATGTGAAACGACTTATGAAGCGGATGCACGTATTCATGATGAATATTTGCTCCATCGCTGATAGGACTGCGTATCAGTCCCTGTTCTCCATGTTTCCCGCTGATCATCTGCTTTTTCACTCATGACGAGGTAGCTCCCAGATAACCCAAAAAAAGGAGATCTTATGAAAACGTTGTTCAGTTTCAAGACGTTGTTCAGTTTCGCCGAGCGGCTCGCGGGGCCGTTATTGCGTATCAGCTTGGGCCTGGTCCTGCTCTGGATTGGATCCCTGCATCTTCAAAATCCCCAATCGATCGTTGTATTGCTCTCTATGTCGCTTCCTTTCCTGGCCTCCAGCGCGTTCGTCTATGTGCTCGGCGCGCTTGAAGTCATTGCTGGCGTGCTGCTTATCGCTGGTCTGTGGGTGCGCTATGTCGGTCTGTTGACCCTGGTGCTGTTTGCCGGGACGCTGACCATTTTCGTGATTGCTCCAGGGGCGACAGGCTTCCCCATCCTTAACCTGTTGGGACAGTTCCTGCTGAAGGACATAGTTCTGGCTTCTGCTGCAATCACGGTGGTGGCAAGGGATGCGGCCAGCCATGAGGCGAAACGGGCTCAGCGCACCCAGCTTTCTAGCCGTTCAGAAGAGCAGACGCTCTCCCCTGTGAACAGTGAGAGCCCGCAGATGAATGATTCGGGAATGAGGAAGCAAACTCCTTTGCGGCCATGATAAGTTAGCCGACTAACTTCCATCTTCACGCTCACATCCACCTGAATGTTAAGCAACTTGTTGATGTAAACATTGAGCATGAGATTATCCCTAGCATTCACCCTTAAGCACAGATAATGTGCATCCGTTGTTCACAGAACACACGGGCCCGTGTGCCCAATCCATTTCAAAGACGAGACCATCTGGCTTTGTCATCCTGAGCGCGAGCTTTGGATCTCTGGCCGCAGAGAGATCCAAAGCTCGCGCTCAGGATGACCCTCGTGAAGCGGCTTCGTTTGACTCGCAAAACGTCTTCTTTGAAATGGATTGGCCCGTGTGCCTCTCAATAGACTCAACCACGATCAGGAGAAGATCATGGAATACAACGCGCAATAGGCGCAGAAAGAAAAGATCATGGAACACAACGTGCAACCATCGAAACATACTCCCAGCCGCCGTTCCTTTTTACGTAAGGGACTCGTGGTAGCAGGAGCCGGAGCCATCGGTGCCGGAGCAGGAGTCTTGGGCACCGGGCTGTTGGCCAATGGGTCACCGGCCTTCGCCAAAGCAGGAAGTGGCAGTCTCACACGGGGAGACGTGGCCATTCTTAGGTTCCTGGCTGCGATCGAAATCCTCGAAACCGATCTGTGGCGACAATACAACGAACTGGGAGGAATTCAAGACAGCGAAGTCCCAGGGGGAAGCGGGAGTGCCGCCTACACCAAGGCCTTGCAAGTGCTGGATGGGGACATGTCCCAGTATATCCACGACAATACTGAGGATGAGATCAGCCACTTCACGTTCCTCAACGCCTACCTGGCTTCGCTGGGCGCCGATCCCGTCAATCTGGATAAGTTTCGCACGTTGCCGAGCAGTAAAGCGACAGGCGCCCAGCAGATCGGACGGCTCACCAACCTCATGCAGCTCACCGTGGACGCCACCTGGTGGACGCGATACCGCAGCCGCACGAAGAATCCCGATTTCGGTGACACGTTCGCTCAAGCCATCCCGGGTTTGAGTAAAGGGCAGTTTCCGGCGATTCCCAGAAACGATGGCGATCTGTCCCCTAATGACCACATCCAAGCGATCGCCAACACGGCAGGATTCCATTTTGGATTTATCGAGCAAGGTGGCACCAGCCTCTACCCATCGCTGGCTCAAGGGGTCACCAATCTGGAAGTGTTGCGCATCTTGCTCAGTATCGGTCCAACCGAGACCGCGCACTTTCAGACCTGGCATGACAAGGCGGGCAATGCGCCTGCTCTGACCGACCCCACCAATGGATTGGTGTTTCCGGACCTCAATGCCTCTGGCGGGGAGGAGACCCAGACCAACCTGATCATGCCCGAGCCCACCATCTTCCTCAGCCGTAAGTTCCCGGCCGTCTCGATCATTCGCCCGACCGAGAGAGCGGGAAGTGGGGGTGCCGTGGGCACGGTCAAGTCCTGGACGGCCGACGGGCTTTTCATCGGCCAATCGCAGGAGTTCTTGGCCGTCCTAGGCCAGCTGGCAGAGCAAGCAGATAACGCCCGACGCGGGTTGTAAGCGACGAGAGATCCAGCCGTTGGAGCACGAACCAACGATGCTGCTGGAGCAGACTATGGCCTCTGCTCTGAATGATCCTACACGAAACGCGTGAGAGGACCAGACAGGGCAAGGCCACGGCATCCCCTGCCCGAACCTGTTATCTTCATCACGCCGCTCACTATGTCGCCTACATCTTGCTCTACCATTGGCGGCTGGATGCTTCCTCACCACTACCAAATGCGAAGCCCTATTCGCTCACACCAGTTAGGTAATTCCGTCTAGAGGGTTCCCAGACAATAAAGGGAAGGAATTACACGCTTCTGTCGATGTACTCCAGTTCCCATTAAGCTATATTTCTTATTGGAGCACAAGCGCAGGCGTATACTCTGCCTCTCGCGCTTTCCCGCTGGCTCCCTGGATTTGGCCTCTTTGCGCTCGGATTGGTTTGTCTGATGACGAGCGGAAGAATATATATAAACGCAAAGCGTCACCCGGCTGAACGTACGGAAACCCATATTCACCATAGAACTACAGTTATACATCCTGCGAAAGGGGACGGCAGGTGAAAAGGGAATCATCAAAGTCAGTAGAATTGGTAAGTTTCCCGAAGGGAGTGTGGAATTATGGCAGCACTTAGTCCTACGGATGATACATGTGAAACGTTATTGACTACACTTGCTACTGCAGCGGTGTTTACCACCGCTGAACCGGATTTTGAAGTGGATGGAAATGCGCTGCTACCCAAAACCGCTTCGAAGCGCACTACAAAACCACTGATTGAGATAGAGCCGCTATTAAACGAGGAGTATGCTTCGTTCCTTGACGAATTGGATGATGTGGAAGAGAGGAGTGAAGCCGAGGTACTGGAGGAACTTTCCACCCGCTCACAACATACGTGCGCAACCTCGGGTCAGCGGGCTATAGGTTCTGAGGATGCATTTCAGAGCTACCTGCATGACATCCGTGGATTTGGCCGCCTCACCCATGCAGAAGAAATTGAGCTTGCACGCCGAGTCGCCGTTGGCGATGAACGAGCACGTCGCACGTTGATCGAGTCAAATTTGCGCCTCGTCATTGCTATTGCGCATCGATACACCTCTACAGGAGTACCTCTCGTAGATCTCATCCAGGACGGGAATCTGGGGCTCATGCGTGCCGCCGAGAAATTTGACTACCGCCTTGGCTACCATTTTGGTACCTATGCCACCTGGTGGATTCGCCAGGCAATCAGTCGTGCAGCTGGCGAACAGTCACGCCTGATACATCTGCCCGAGCTCGTGGCAAGGCGTTTACGTAAGGTACGGCGTGTCGCGGCACAGCTTTCGCAAGAGAACGGACTTGATCCCGTGCCCGAGCAAATAGCTGAAGCTTGTAATATGCATGTGGAAGAGGTCATAGATTTGCTGGACCTCATCGAGCAGCCAATTTCCCTGGACACGTTTGTAGACGACGAAGCTCATTACTCGCTAGCCGACACACTTGAAGATACTGGGACTCCTGCTCTCACTGATACTGCCTCACAGCATCTCCTTGTGGAAGAACTGCATCGAGCGCTCGCCTTGCTTACTCCACGTGAACGTTCGGTCATCACCCTGCGCTACGGCATCGACGATGGACGAAGTCGCACACTGCTCGAAGTTGGGAAAGAACTGGGTATATCACGTGAGCGTGTTCGACAACTCGAAGTGGTAGCACTGAGGAAAATGCGTCTCAAAAATAGATGTCAATAACGCCGGTACATAAAGGAGATTTCTTATGCCTGATCTATTAGCTGCCCGTGCACAGATGGGCACGTCCCTGGCTTTCCATATCATCTTTGCTTCCCTGGGAGTTGGATTGCCACTGCTTCTGTGTATTGCCGAAGGACTGGCTCTCTGGCACAAAGATACTGGCTGGATGACGCTCACCCGCCGCTGGACGAAAGCCTTTGCCCTGCTCTTCGCCATCGGCGCAGTCTCCGGCACCATTCTCTCGTTTGAAATCGGCCTGCTCTGGCCGACCTACACCAAGTTTTCCGGCTCGATCATCGGCTTACCGTTTGCCTTGGAGGGCTTTGCCTTCTTTCTCGAGGCCATCTTCCTCGGCCTCTACCTGTATGGGTGGGAGCGCCTCTCGCCGCGTGCGCACTGGCTCTGTTCGTTTCCCCTCTGGATCAGTGGGGCCTTTTCGGCCTGGTTTATCGTCAGTGCCAATGCCTGGATGAATACGCCAGCAGGCTTCGAGATCCACAATGGGCAGGTGACAGGGATCAATCCCTTACAGGCTATCTTTAATCCGAGTACTCCGTATGAGACGACCCATATGCTCCTGGCGGCCTATGTGGCAACTGGCTTCGGTGTTGCCGCTGTCTACGCTCTACAGATACTGCGCGGCAAACGCGAATCGTACTATCGGAAAGGACTCGTGCTGGCGCTGGCGCTGGGCGCAATTGCTATCCCGCTCCAGATTTTCGATGGTGACCTGAGTGCCCGTTCCCTTGTGGATCTCCAACCTGCAAAGTTAGCCGCGATGGAGGGGGTCTTCCATACAGAGCAAGGTGTCCCCATCAAGATTGGTGGCATTGTTGATGATAAGACAGGACAGGTTCTGTATGCCATTGAAATCCCTGATTTGTTAAGCATCCTTGGCAAAGGTGATCCGCATGCCACCATTATAGGTCTCGATAAATTCGCACCTCAAGATCAGCCCGATCCTTTCTTTGTCCATCCCTCCTTTGATGGCATGGTCGGCAGCGGTTTCTTCCTGTTGTTCATCGCGGGCGTGTTCTGGCTGCTCTACTTCAGGGGCAAACGGGTTGTTCCTGAGAATCGCCTGTTGCTCTGGGGGATTGTCCTGGCTGGCCCGCTTTCCTTCATCGCCATAGAACTTGGCTGGATGGTCACCGAACTGGGACGCCAACCCTGGGTCATCTATAACATCTTGCGTACACAGGACGCGGTGACGACCGCTCCAGGACTGGACATCAGCTTTGCGATTTTCTCCGGCATCTACGTGGTGCTAGCGATCACCTTGACCGTGCTGCTGCTGCGCCTGGCGCGTTCACCGCTGCCCAAGCAGGAGTGGCCTGTACTTGCGAGTAGTAGTGAAGAAAAGGTCGGCACGAAATGATATTAACTTACACTATACTGATCATCCTCTGGCTTTCGCTTATCGCTTATGCTGTACTTGGAGGCGCAGACTTTGGTGGCGGTATCTGGGACTTTTTCGCCTTTGGTCCACAGGCTGAACGCCAACGCCGCTTGATCGGACAGGCTTTAGGGCCAGTCTGGGAGGCCAATCATGTCTGGCTGATTTTCTTGATCGTGGGACTCTTCACGGCCTTCCCGTCGGCCTTTTCAGTCCTCTCAACAGCGCTCATTGTGCCGTTCACCCTGGCGCTGATCGGCATCGTGCTGCGTGGAGCTGCCTTCATCTTTCGTGCCCAGTCTGACGAGGCCGGAACTCTGGGTAAATCCGTCTGGATCAGGGTCTGGGGCCGCGTCTTCAGTGCCGCCAGCACCATCACGCCTTTCTTGTTCGGTACCGCGGCAGCAGCGGTGGCCAGCGGCCAGGTTCGCGTCCAGGGAGGTCGTGTTCAGACTGATCTCTTGGCAGGCTGGACCACTCCCTTCGCACTCACAATCGGGGCATTAGCACTCACTCTCTGTGCTGTTCTCGCAGCTGTCAATCTCATGATAGAGGCTCAGAACAGCAATGATGCTGAACTCGTGGAAGCGTTTCGTCGCCGTGCCATGATCGCAGGTGCAATTACGCTGGTGCTGGATGCCATTGCCTTCATCCTGGCACCATTCCAGGCGCCACTTTTATGGAACGGCATGCTCGATCACGCGCTCCCTGTCGTCATTGCTACGGGGCTGATCGGATTGGGAGCCGCCGTCTCGTTGTTCCTGAGGCGCTACCGCCTGGCGCGTGTTCTGGCCATTATCGTCACAGCATTCATTTTTGTTTCCTGGGGCTTATCGCAATTTCCCTACCTGATTCCAGTGAATGTGACGATAACCAATGCTGCCAGTCCACCTGCTACACTCCTGGCACTGCTTATTGGCACGATTATTGGTATGGCCTTGCTCTTGCCCTCGCTCTGGTTGCTTTTCCATGTCTTCAAGGGCAAGCATCCTGCATTGAACGTTCAGGAGAAAGAGGCAGAGCCAGCATCCACTCGTCATTAAACGTTTACGTGCGGTTTGTTTCCTTGTAGAAGAGGGCGGCGCAATTCTGCTCTTTGACGAAATGGCGCACATGAGGTGTCCCTTACGCGTTGCGCATCTGATGTTCAAACAGTCCCTACTGCGCAAGATCGCTCCTAAAGAAAGGCCCTGTCATGTTCTTCCATCTCGGCAAGATCGTCACCCGCTTTCGCTGGTTGATCGTGGGCGTGTGGATGGTTGCCATCGCAATTGCTTCGCCATTCGCGCCGCAGGTTACCCAGGTACTACAATCTGGTGGTTTCGTCGGCCCAGATTTTGAGTCAGAACGAGCAATTAATCTACTGACCGAGAAACTGCATTTCAACCCGACAATTGTTCAGGTTATCTTCACCAGCCAGCGCTACAGTGCTGATAGTCCAGCATTTATGCAAGAAGTACAGCAGGCTCTTACACGTGTGCGCAGCTGGTCGGAAGTTTCAGGTGTGATCAGTTTCACCGATAATCCACGCCAGATTTCACTAGATCGCCATGCCGCCTATGTAAATATACTGCTCAAGCCCGATCCCGACACTGCTCCGAAGTTGCTGCCTGAACTGGAGCGGCGTTTGCAGGCCGTTCCAGATCTGCAAACACATATTGGTGGGGGGCCTGTCTTTTTCGCAGATATAGAATTGGTCAGTGAGCGTGACCTCCGTCGTGCGGAGATTCTGGCCTTTCCTTTTGCGCTCATCGCGCTCCTGCTTGTGTTTCGCTCGATAGTTGCAGCAATTCTGCCCGCTTTAGTGGGCGGGGGTGCCGTCATTGTGACGCTGGCGCTCATCTTTGGCCTGGGACATCTCACCACGTTCTCCATTTTCGTCTTGAACATTGCCACCTTGTTTGGTCTCGGCCTCGGCGTGGACTACTCACTCTTCATAGTGAGTCGCTTTCGCGAAGAATTAGCTCAGGGACGCAGTGCTGAAGAGGCAGTGACCATTTCCGTCGCCACGGCGGGGCGTGCCGTGACCTTCTCAGGTCTGACCGTTTCTATCGGTCTGCTGGGGTTAACCTTCTTCCGCATCAATCTGCTCCATTCGGTAGGAGTGGGCGGTATTCTCGTTGTCGTTTTCGCAGTGCTCGCCGCGCTTACACTGCTCCCTGCTGCTCTTGCTATCATGGGCACGAGGATCAACGCTTTTCCAGTACGCATCCCGAAATTTCGGAGGCATGAAGAGGCTCTCACCGTGGGTACAGCACATGCAGCGCCAGGGTCGGTTGAACATTCCGGCTTCTGGTACCGGCTCTCTCACATCGTCATGCGTTACCCGGTACGGGTGTTTGTCCCCGTCTTCCTGTTGTTAGTCACGTTGGGATTGCCCTTCCTGGATGTGCGCTTTTCGGCTCCCGACGCCTCCATTCTTCCCCCTGATGTACCATCGCGTGCCGCCTTCGATCTGCTAGCAAAGCGGTTCAATGATCGCGAGACAACGCCTGTTCTTATGGCTGTACAGACGCAGGGTGCCGTCACGTCTCCCGATAATATCCGCAAGCTCTATGCCTATGTGCAGCGCATCCAGGCTGATCCGCGTGTTGCACGGGTGGACAGTATTGTCAGTGCTGACCCACGGTTCACGCTTGACCAGTATGAACTGCTCTACACGCATCCCCAGTTGATTGCTGATCCCTACCTGTCCATACTTCTCCAAGCAACCGTAGCGGGAAATACGCTGGAGATCTCGGTCATCAGTAAGTATGGGATGCTCGATCAGCGTTCACAAGCGTTGGTGCAGGCGATTCGCAATACTCCTCCTGGTGGTGGCATCACGGCCCTTGTCGATGGGGGGACGGCTGGAGATATCGACTACGTTAACTCGCTCTATACAGACTTTCCAAACGCCGTCCTGATTGTGGCTCTTACCACCTATCTTGTTCTCTTGCTCCTGTTCCGGTCGCTCGTACTGCCGTTGAAGGCTCTTTTGATGAATACACTTTCCATCCTGGCCAGTTATGGCGCGCTCGTCGTCATCTTCCAGGACGGCTTTTTGCACCAGGTGCTGAATTTCACTCCGCTCGGTTTCGTTGAGGCCTCGAGTCCAATTTTGCTCTTCTTTGCCCTATTCGGTCTCTCCATGGACTATGAAGTGTTTTTGCTCTCGCGGGTGCAAGAAGCTTTCTGGCAAACGGGTGACAACACCCGCTCCGTCGCGCTTGGGTTGCAACGGAGCGGTGGCCTTATCACCAGCGCGGCCATCATCGTCGTCGTGGTAAGCGCTTCTTTTGCCACTGCCGATGTGATCCTGGTCAAGGCCCTTGGCCTGGGAATGGCGCTGGCCGTCGTACTCGATGCGACCTTCGTGCGTGCTTTGCTCGTTCCAGCGACGATGCGACTCCTCGGAAACCTGAACTGGTGGCTTCCTTTTGCGGGAGTTCAACGCCATCCGCCTGCCCTTGCAGAGTACATGGGCGAAGGAGAGTCCGCAGTATATACGGCGCAAACTACGCAGGATGAGCTCATGAAGGATGTCGGCATAGGAGGTAAGCAATGAAAAAACACTCCACTCCCATCCCACCAAGGCGACCACAAGGGATCGCCCCTACCATGATACGGATTCGCAGATTATTCGATGGAGGGACAATTCAGTCGTATCGAGCCCTAGGGATGGTACAGCCCTCTCGTAAAAGTCTGACGTTCACCTTATTGATATTGCTCTCCTTTATCCTTTCTTCCTGTGGCTTTCCAGGTGTCATCACAGCGGCTGGGCAATTACCTGTGGTAAAATCGGCAACCCAGGCACAACCGCTACCACCTGTGCGCTTCCCACAGGATGAAGCCGCGCATCGCGATCTGAACGAGTGGTGGTACTACACAGGTCACATGAACGCAGTAACACCTGATGGGAAGGCGCACCATTATGGGTTTGAACTGGTTTTCTTCCAGGCCTTGCGGAGTGATCTCCCACCATTCTATGCTGCGCACTTTGCCATCAGTGATGTCACACGAGGCGAATTCCATTTTGATCAGCGTCGCCTGATTGAGCCAGAAGCTGTCATACCGAACAGCACATCAACGAGCGGCATTCGTGTCTCCATCGGCGATTGGTCGGTACAGGGAGTGAATGGGCTGGACCACCTGGCGGCAGAGATGGCAAATTACAATATGCACATTGATGTGCTTGGTCTCAAGCCGGCTACCCTTCACAATGGAAATGGGCTGATCACCTATGGTCTGGGTGGTTTCTCCTACTACTACTCGCGCACGAGAATGGCGCTCTCCGGTCAACTGGTCGATCATCATCAGCCATTACGTGTGAATGGTGTGGTGTGGATGGATCATCAATGGGGCAACTTCCTCACGCTGGGTGGAGGTGGCTGGGATTGGTTCAGCATTCAGCTCAACAATGACACGGAGATGATGCTCTACTTCATTCGTGACGCCACAGGCAAAACTATCTCCACCTATGTTGAGTATATTGGAGCCCATGCAGATGTCCACCTGCTACCGCCTAGTGCCCTACATGCGGATGTGCTCGATCATTGGAAAAGTCCAGCGACTGGCGTAAACTACCCCTCTGGCTGGCATCTCGAGGTAAACAACCAACAATTTCGGGCCTCGTTGACGCTCATGCCGGAATTGAAAGACCAGGAGCTTGTGGTGTACCAATCAACAGGCAATAGCTACTGGGAGGGTGCCGTAAGCATTTCGGGGCAGAGTACTGGACAGGTTGTGCAGGGTGAAGGCTATGTTGAGTTGACAGGATATACTCATGGTTAATAATCATTCCGAAAAAAGTTTGGTTGACTTGCAAACTTATCTCCCCTGCTCATGATGATGTATGCTTTCTTCTAATACTTTCTTCTTTGCCCACATTCCGCAGTTTTTTCGTGAGTTTAGGTAGGAAGCCATCCAAGAATGTAGAGTTATAAATAAACTCTACATTCTTAAGCCTCTCTATGAGCGATATTGCGAAAAATGCAAATGTAAACTGCGGAATGTGGGTCTTTGTACAGAATACTGGAAAAGGAGACGCTTGGTATTCGGTGGCAGTTCGTATTAAAGGGGCCCAGTACTCATGGCACGAGTATTGACTTCCTCATCGATGATGCTGGCCGTCTGCTCGCTATACTCACGCGAACCAGTTGCCAGCGCTGTGCCCGCGAATGGATCGTCGCGCTCACTGAAGGAGATCGTGCCCAGGCGCTCACTCATGCCCCAGCGGGTGACCATCTGACGGGCAATAGCCGTGACATGTTGCAGGTCGTTTTCCGCGCCGGTCGTGATGTGTCCAAGGGCCACCTGCTCAGCGGCGCGGCCACCCAGGGCTGTCACCAATTGCGCTTCCAGATACTCTTTCGAGTAGTTGTAGCGGTCATCCAACGGCGTATACTGCGTCACGCCAAGGGCCTGACCACGCGGCACAATCGTTACTTTGGTCACCGGGTCCACATCCTCCTGTAGCAAACCGGTCAGCGCATGACCGCTTTCATGATACGCAATGACATTCAGATCACCTTCACTCAAGACCAAAGGACGCTGGGCACCGATGAGAATCTTGTCCAGAGCCGCATCAAAGCAGTTTTGGGTCACCGCAACCAGATTGCGACGCGCGGCTAGCAGAGCGGCTTCGTTGACGAGATTAGCGATGTCCGCCCCAACCATTCCAGGGGTGGCACGGGCGATGGTAATCAGGTCCACATCTTTTGCCAGCGGAACATCGTGCGTGTGAATCTTGAGAATGGCCAGGCGCCCATTCCAGTCGGGACGCTCGACTGTCACACGCCGGTCGAAGCGGCCGGGGC
>WNGG01000556.1_pt1 | contig 40550 bp, 27 predicted proteins | sample 5400661 | NCBI WGS metagenome assembly WNGG01 (sample SAMN13153372, study PRJNA577476) | soil metagenome | isolation source: 100 cm soil or saprolite under Garry oak tree replicate 1 | place: USA:California | collected 2016-06-15
CGAGGATGCCAGGTCATTCCCTAATGAGGTCATCAACCCTAATCCAGTTACAACAACACGAGACATAACTTTACCTCCTCGGTAGGGGCCTGATTGATCGTACCCCTGTTGGCTGTTTTCTTATCCAATGGGGGCGCGATCAATCGGGCCCCGACGGAATTTATATTCCCAGAGCGGCAGCTTCTTCCTGGATGAAACGAGTATATGTCTCTCCACGAATGAAGCCTTCGTGCCCAAGCAGACGCCGCAGGAATGGAATAGTTGTCGCGAGGCCATCGATGACAAATTCATCTAACGCTCTTTGCATACGTGCAATTGCTGCCTCCCGAGTTTCATCCCAGACAATGAGTTTTGCAAGCAATGAGTCATAGTGCGGTGGCACCTGGTAGCCAGCATAGAGGTGGCTATCGACGCGCACGCCAGGGCCACCTGGCGGTAAATACTGCTCTACAGTGCCCGTTTGCGGCTGGAAATTGTGCTCGGCATCCTCCGCCGTAATCCGGCACTCGATGGCGTGGCCCCGGAACCGGATATCTTCTTGTTGAAGATGCAGAGGTAGACCTGCGGCAATACGGATCTGCTCCTTGACGAGATCTGTGCTCGTTACCAACTCTGTCACAGGATGCTCCACCTGCAACCGCGTATTCATCTCCATAAAATAATAGCGATTTCGCTCGTCCACCAGGAACTCGAGTGTGCCAGCATTCCGGTAGCCTAATTGCTGTACTGCACGGATGGCTTTCATACCCATTTCTTCGCGTAACTCTGGCGACAACAGCGGGCTGGGTGACTCTTCGAGCACCTTCTGATTCCGTCGTTGACATGAACAGTTGCGCTCGCCGAGATGGACTCCGTGTCCGTAATGATCCACCAGCACCTGGATCTCGACATGCCTGGCACGCGCTAAATAGCGTTCGAGATACAGTCCATCATCACGAAAAGCCTCTCGAACCTCGTTCTGCGCCACTGTAAAAATACGTTCGAGTTCATCCGGGTGCTTTATCAGGCGGATACCCCGTCCACCTCCACCTGCAGCAGCCTTGAGCATCAAGGGAAAGCTAACCTCCCTGCAAGCGTCCATTGCTTCAGAGAGGGTGCGTAAGACGGGTGTACCTGGAAGCATTGGTAGACCTGCCTCAGCCATCGCCTCACGAGCCGCCACTTTATCTCCCATAGTCGTCATAACAGAGGCAGAAGGGCCAATAAAGGTGATGTGAACATCAGAGCAGATCTCGGCGAAACTACTATTTTCTGCAAGAAAACCATAACCTGGATGAATAGCATCGGCACCGGTGATTAGTGCTGCACTGATGATATTGGGGATGTTGAGATAACTCTTGCCACTCGCTCCCGGCCCAATACAAATATGCTCATCGGCCAAACGCACAGGAAGAGAATCCCGGTCTGCCTCCGAATGGGCAATCACGCTTTTGATACCCATCTCTCGGCAGGCACGGATGATCCGCAGGGCAATCTCACCACGGTTCGCTATCAAAATCTTACGAAACATTTTCCTCAGTGTGTAGGGGGCCACCCTTGAAGTTGCCAGGAGTTGCCCGGCTTCACCATGCTCCTCTCGCAAAGATTCCCCTTGCGGGTGCCCTGGTATTATATCACGCTGTTCTCTTATGCTGCTAGAGCCAATCGTGGATGATGGGGTTTTGTCCTGGTAAAACTACCTACAAACCCACACCATTCTACCTCTCCTAAACGCCTCGTAAATATGTAATGAATTAGGTTATTTAACAGAGGTGCTCAAGCTGAAAGCAGTGTAGACTGTGAACAGAGGGGTGAGAGGTTGTAGGGTATAAAACTGTTTCTATGTATGCGTTGTATGTATGTTTCTATAGCAGGGCTAGAAGCTCCTCAGGATGTGCCAATTCATTGGCACTCTACATTGCTATTACCTCTCTCCTGGAGAGGATGCAAGGGGATGCCTTACAAGTATGAATGAACTCTGATCGGAGGTACTCTATGAAAAATCTTTTTGTATCGCATCAAAAACGTCTATTACCGAGACTGGTACTACTCTTCTCCCTTGTACTCGCCTTTGCTATCACGGCTTGTGGCGGCAGCACTATTGGCTCACCATCGCTCCTTAGCAACAGTGCATCCGATGCTCAGGCGGCCCAGCAATCGGCGAAGCTGGGTGCGCAACACTGTCCCAATTCGGTGAAAAATCCTTCGCACTGGGATGCGATTGTTGGAACGAAGCAAGGCGTCAATCGTGTAGAGAGTGTGACATGTGCCAATATCCTGGGCAATTCATCCTTGCAGGCGCTGGTGAATGTGCGCTACAGTGGGACAGGTGCAAAACTGGATGCCTATGTGTACACTAACATCACCAGCAGTTCTCCCTCGCGACTCTTCTCACTGAAGGGACTTTACAAGGGTGATGCGAAGATCAGTGGCTACAACACCGTCATCACAGCTGAGGTCAATCAGAAGAACCTCACGAATGCCAATGCCAGCCCTGACCTCTTCCGCGAGTTCAAGTGGTCTAATGGTGCAGGAACGCTGGTACCCGTCTCATTCCCTGGCTTCTATCCCGATATGACGCGCTACCAGGCCGTAGCGGACCAGGCCCAGGTAAATGAGGGCCATCAGCCCTGGAAACTCGATGCAGCAAAGGTTGCGAAAGCCACAGCTGTTGCACTCCTTAACTGGTCTACCAGCGCTCAAACGACGATAGTGAGCGGTGGTGGTGCTGCTGATGTCAATGCAGTTGTGAACGTGAAGAGCACCAACCCTGTGGCTACCACCATCAAGGTCACGCTCTCCCGGCTCTATGGGAATACCCACAACCTCTGGGAGGCAATCGCTGTAGGGTCCTATGGTATGTCCATCACTTCACCCCAGAGCCGTGCTCGCATCACCAGCCCAACCACAGTCACCGGAACTGGCAACGCCTTCGAGGCAGTGATCGGCCGCCTGACCATCCGGGACCATGCCTACAATGACATCGGTCATGCAACCGTCATGGGTGCGAGTGGCGAAGGCAATACCACCTTCTCCACCGGCGTCAGCTTCGATGCCAGCTTCCAGGGTGCTGTCTGGAACGGAGTGAGCGGCACTGGTCCCCAGGAGGGGATTGTGGTACTCTCCGCCGAGAGTGGTGTTGGTGGTCCTCCTGCGGCAGTGATCGTGAAGGAATTGTTGGGGGCGTAAAGATAATGTAAGCATGAAGAGACCGAGGCCGAACCCCCGCGGGGGTTCGGCCTCGGTCTCTTCATGCTCATATGCGGAAACAATGAATTTACAAATCAGCACAAGAATACGTTATAATATCTAATAAAAGTTCAAGCTTCCGTTCCTTTATCTACTAAAAGAAAGATAGTACGGAAGCTTCACCCAAAACAGGGAATGGCTATGCAGAGGATGCCGTTTATCCCCGTCTCGGAGCAGACAACCGATATAGTGAGGATATCTACCTCCCCCTTGTCTCCACCGCTTACACCACTGATCGGGCGAGAGCAAGAGGTAGAGACAGCCTGTGCCCTTCTACGTCGTCCACGCACACGCCTGCTCACCCTAACCGGCCCAGGAGGGGTCGGCAAAACCTCTTTAGCGCTACAAATAGCGACAAACATGGAGGAAGACTTTGTCGATGGCATCTATCTTGTCCCTCTCGCCCCCATCAGCGATGCGAACCTGGTCATTCCCACCATTGCCCAGACCCTTGGGCTGGGGGAGGCAGGAGATCAGCCGCTATTCGAGCGCCTGACGGCCTATCTACAGGAGAAACACCTGCTATTGTTGCTCGATAACTTTGAGCAGGTAATCAGCGCTGCCACCAAGCTTTCAGAGTTACTGACCGCATGCCCTCGACTGAAACTGCTGGTGACCAGCCGCGAGGTATTGCGTGTTCGTTACGAACGCGAGTTTGTGGTTCCATCGTTGGCCCTGCCTGATCCAAAGCATCTCTCCGATAGTGAGTCTATCTCCGAATATCCGTCAGTTGCCCTGTTCATGCAGCGTGCATTATCTATTAAACCGGATTTTGCCATTACCAATGGGAATGCCAGAATAATTGCTGAGATTTGTGTTCGCCTGGATGGGCTACCTCTGGCAATAGAACTGGCGGCAGCTCGCATCAAACTGCTCTCTCCACAGAAGTTACTGGAGCGTTTAGGCCACCGGTTGCAGGTATTGACGGGTGGAGCAAGAGACGCACCAGAACGACACCAGACCTTGCGGAACACCATCAAATGGAGTTATGACCTGCTGAGTGCCGAGGAGCAGAGGCTGTTCAGGCGGCTCGCCGTCTTCGTCGGTGGCTACACATTGGAGGCAGCTGAAGCAGTGTGTGGGTACTCACAGGGGATGTCCCTACAGGACGGAGCGATGAGTGTATTGGACGGGTTGGGTTTGCTTATCGATAAGCACCTGGTCCAGCAGATAGAACAGGCGAACGGCGAACCACGACTGGTGATGCTGGAGACGATCCGCGAGTATGCGCTGGAATGCCTGGCCACCAGCGATGAGGAGGCCACTCGTCGTGCTCACGCTACATATTACCTGGCGCTGGCAGAGGAGGCAGCACAGAAACTCATAAGTGCTCAGCAACGCCTGGGACTGGAACAGTTAGTGCAGGAATATGATAACCTGCGTGGTGCCCTGAGCTGGTCGGTGGAGCGAGAGCCGGAGATGGCCCTGCGGCTCTGTGTGGCATTGGGACTGTTCTGGGAGATGCTTGGTCGTTTAAGTGAAGGTCGCCAATGGTTGGAAAAGGCCCTGGCAGCTAGTAGTGGCAACGCTAGCACAGCGAACCGCATACGAGGGAAAGCACTCAATAGTGCCGGAGGACTTGCCCTGGGCCAGGGCGATCTTGCCCGTGGAGCGGCATTCTATGCAGAGAGCCTGGCGCTCTTTCGAGAGCTGGACGACAGGCACGGCATCGCACTTGCAATCAAAGGCCAGGCGATGGCAGCCCGCAAGGCAGGCGACTATGCAGGCTCGCGTACCCTGTTTGAGCAGAGCCTGGCGCTTCTTAGAGAGTTGGGCGACAAGTGGGATACTGCCGACATACTCTACCACTTAGCCCTTACGGCCTTCCTCCTTGGCGATCCTACAACTGCACGCCCCCTGATGGAGGAGGGACTCATGCTCTTCAGGGAACTGGAGGACCAGCGTGGTATCGCCTACTCACTAGGCCTGCTGGGATTTTTTTCCCTTTTCCTTGATCCCTCCTCTAAAAGAGCCAGGCATTTGTTAGAAGAGGCCCTGGCAGTCTTCAGATCCCTGGGAGATCAACAGGCCATCATCTACACGCTCGGAGTCCTGGGATTGGTAGCCCTTATTCAGGGTGACTATGCGGCAGCCCATGCCAGGTACAAGGAGAGCCTGGACATGGTCAGTGCGACGGGTGATAAGTTTTTCATCGGTATCTACCTGGTGGGGTTGGGAACAGCCATTGCAAGAGAGGGGAACCTCTTGTGGGCAGCGCATCTGTGGGGAGCTGCAGAGACGCTACGTGAAGTCATTGGTGCGCCTATCCCTCCCTTTGAACGTCAATTCTATGAGCAAGCCATAGCCGATGCACGCGCCCAGCTTGGAGAAGAGGTCTTTGCAGCCGCGTGGGCCTGGGGACGAACCATGACACCAGAGCAAGCCCTTGCCGCCCAGGAAGATGTAGGAGCCGCACACCATGTAGGAGCGCAATTCATTGCGCCCCTGGGGGGAGAGGCTGATGTTCAGTCAACAGGAGTCTCCTCATCAGGCTCATCGTACTCATCATCACCGGTGCCATCTCCTGCTGCACCTCCACCTGCAACTTATCCTGCCGGGCTCTCTGCCCGTGAAGTTGAGGTGCTGCGCCTGCTGGCAAAGGGACTGACCAACGCCCAGATCGCTGAACAACTTATCATTAGTCCTCTGACGGTCAATGCCCATGTACGTTCAATCTACAGCAAGTTGGGCGTAACCTCGCGCGCCGCCGCAACGCGATATGCTGTTGAGTACAAGCTGGTGTGAGGCAGTCTGCTAGTTAATTCTAACTATCCATCCCCTAAAAGCCATCGTCTTGAACGTCTCTCAAATAGTTAGCACAATACGTCATTTTAACGATGTGTTTCCGCGTCCCGCACAGTAGACTATGCTTAGTGTTCCCAATCTATTGATTGTATGATATCAAATCCGTTTAAAGAGGGATGATTTGGGGACGCCCCAAACCCCGGCAGAGGGCTGGCCGCCCTCTGCACTCCCGCTGACTTTTATCACTCTTCAGCCGGATTTGGTATGAAATGAGAAGCATGTGGTTCCTGCAAGGAGAATAGCCATAATGAGTAATCCAATACAAATATTCTCTATTGACTGGTCAGAGAAACGTATTGCTAAAAACACAGATCAGCTCTCATCTTCTGATCGTCCAACATCTATCCTCAATACTATGAGCTTATCGGCACTGGCCGAGCATTGTATGAGCGAGATCAACAAGTATCGGCATGGAGAGGCATATAATGACCAGTATTGCCTGGAAATCTTCCGCCGCGCCCTGGTAAAGCGTGACCAGGATGCCTGGGCATTCTTGCAGCAGCGCTTCAGTGACACTGTACGGGGTTGGCTGCGTCGCCATCCTCAGAGAGAAGTGGCATACCACTATGATAGCGAAGAGAACTATGTAGCCCAGACCTTCGCACGTTTCTGGCAGGCAACAGCCCGTAATGAGAAGCTGGAATTTACATCACTCGCCGCATTATTGCGTTACCTGCGTGCCAGCCTGAATGGAGCTATTGTGGACACCCTGCGAGCCTACTCGCGACCAAAGGAGACAGTATTGCCGGAGCCTGATTCCCCAGGAGAGCCTCTAGCAGAAGACGAGGAGGACGGTGGTGAATTATGGGAAGTCATTCGTAGTCTGCTCCCCACAGGCCGCGAACAGCGGCTCGCCTACTTGCTGTTTCACTGTAGCCTCAAACCGCGCGAGATTGTGCGCTACTGTCAGCAAGAGTTCGGTGACATCCGAGAAATTTATCGCATGCGTCGCAATATCACTGATCGCCTCCTGCGCCACGCAGATCACATTCGCTGGCGGCTGTCTGGTGGAGGTTTGTTCTCGGATCGCTTAGCTGTCGGATAGACAAATAGCTGGCTTCTATCAGAGTCTGTTAACAAAGAGCCTCACCAGGGCGACCTCGAGGTCGCCCTGGTGAGGCTCTTTGTTAACAGACTCTTTTTTTGTGTTCAATCGTATATTTTCGTGAGAGAAATGTCTATTGCGTCTCTTGAACATCTGGGCTATGATAGATGTGTCTTCGGAAGTCTTTTGAATCGGGAAGGAACCAACGATGGCAAGCAGCGACCAGAACAAGGAGCGTACACAGCGCAATAAGCGAGTAGGGCCAGGCGTGGATGCAAACACAGCACGCACGGCTTCGCGAGTCAGCAGGGCCGCTGGTAGCCTTGGTTCACAGAGCGCAAATACCCACGTCGAGCAACGCGCCAACATACCACCAGCAAAGCGGCGAGCCTCGGCAAAGCAACCGCAAGGTGGAAGCTCGACATCGAAAAAGGGAGCATCATCTTATCGACCCGCTCCTTCTCCTGCTTCCTCCGGTAGCGCAGACCCAGGTTTCTTGAGTAAAGTACGTGCGCAATGGCAAGCCATGCAACCACACCACCAACAGCGTGTCTATGGTCTGCTTTGGCTTGGCTTCTCGCTTCTGCTGATTGCAAGTCTCACGGTATTGCGCTCAGTGCAAATACCTGGTTGGTTTGCCGGGCTCTTCATTACCCTGTTTGGTTGGGGTGCCTATCTGCTGGCACTGGGTCTGCTGGTCTTTTCGATCGCTTACCTGGTCGAAGGGATACGCAACCAACAGTTTATTCGCTGGTCGCTGGTAATCGGCCTGGTCGTGCTCTGGCTGTTAGTGCTCTTCGAAGGGCAATTGATTCTGGGGAGGACAAGTACAAGTAGTGGAGTGCTGGCCGGCCTGGTAGTACGTCTGCTGTCGGGTTGGCCTGCTCCCGTTGGACACATCTTATTCACCGGACTGATCATTATCGTCGCTATTGTGGCGTTTCGTCTCACCCTGAACCATGTCGTCACAGCGGGTCGCTTTATCGGACGGTTAGGCTCAGCCGCCCAGAAGCGAGCAGCAGCCTCCTCTTCACCATTCCTTGGTCAACGTCCCAAGTACAGCCGATATGGAAGTGGATTGCCAACTCCATCGTCACCAGGTCGCCCAGGAGAGCAAGCTGGGCAGTCCCGGTCACTCCTTGACGAGGATGACGAGGATGATGAAGATGGCGGCATTGATTTTGAGCCTGATTTTGAGGGCGAGGATGACCCGCTCAACGATATCAACCTGCACAAACACCAGGTAGGCCAGGTGCCACGGGAAGCACGTTTTGCCCAGCCGCTCAATCCTGCCGAACATAAGGCCGCCGTTCAGGGAGCACGTCAGCCCCCGTTGCCTATTGAGGATGCGGCCCAACCTTCCCAGCCATCAGCGAACAAGAAACCGAAAGATTCCTCAGAGATGGAGCCACTTGCCCCCAATCCTCTACGGAAGAGGTTGTCAGGTGCCTTTGCTCGTGCAGTCGGGACATTCTCTAATTCTGCGGGCAGTACCTGGAGACTGCCGGATATCAACCTGCTCAATAACCCGGAAGAGGTCAAGCTGCAACTCATGGGTGACGATACGACCAGCCTGGCAAAGATTATTCAAGAGACCCTGCGGAGCTTCCGTGTAGAAGCCGATGTCAGACCCGAAGATATCAGTATTGGGCCAACCGTCATTCGCTTTGGCATTCGTCCAACCGGCAAAACAGTCATGCGAGAGGATGAAAAAGGCAGACCAACGCCGGTCAGAGATGCTGCAGGCAATATCGTCTATGAGTCACGCACGCGGGTCAGCCGCATTATGGCCCTGCAAAACGATCTTGCGCTGGTACTTGAAGCCAAAAGTATTCGCATGGAAGCCCCCGTTCCCGGCCGTCCCTATGTTGGTGTAGAGATTCCCAACAAGAACAGTCGCCTCGTGACCTTGCGAGAGGTGCTGGAGAGTAAAGAGTACCAGGTAGCGAAGGCAAAATCAAAGCTCACCATTGCCCTTGGGAAGGACGTAGCCGGGGCAGTGAGAGTTGGCGACCTGGCTCGGATGCCGCATTTACTGATTGCTGGTGCAACCGGGTCAGGCAAGAGCATTTGCTTGAACTCGATTATCGCCAGTATCCTCACCCAGGCTACACCTGATGATGTACGCCTATTGATGGTGGACCCCAAGATGGTAGAGCTGATTATGTATAATGGTGTTCCCCATCTGCTGGCCCCTGTCGTCACTGAGGTCGATAAAGTGGTCGGGCTGCTCAAACGGGCCATGGCTGAAATGGAGAGACGCTATCGCCTCTTCTCACAACTGGGAGTACGGAATCTGGACAGCTATCGCAAGCGGCGTGCTGAGAGGATCGCTAAAGGTGATACCTCGATGGAGAATCTGCCCTCGATTGTGATTATCATCGACGAGCTGGCAGACCTGATGATGGCGGCTCCCGAAGAGGTCGAAGGTCTGATATGCCGCCTGGCGCAACTGGCGCGTGCAACTGGCATCCACCTGGTTATCGCTACACAACGACCATCTGTGGATGTGATCACTGGCTTGATTAAAGCCAACATCCCGACACGTATCTCCTTCATGGTCAGTTCAGCCATAGACTCGCGCACCATCATCGATATGGGCGGCGCTGAACGTCTGCTGGGTCGTGGGGATATGCTCTATCTCCCGGCTGATGCAGGCAAGCCAGAGCGCATCCAGGGAGCATTCGTGGCAGAGGATGAAGCTGAAAGACTGATTGCCTACTGGCGACAACAGGCCATAGCACACGCAGCTGCTAACGATAACTCTAACAACAAATCAAAAACTTCCTCTGTCCCCCTTGCTGTAGAGCCAGGTTGGGAGGTAAGCGAGCACGTTTCCGATGATGTTGAACTGGAAGATGATCTGTTAGAGCAGGCAGAGCAGGTTGTCCGTGAGTACGAGCGAGCTTCCATCTCCCTCTTGCAGCGCCGCCTCCGCATCGGTTACTCCCGTGCCGCCCGCCTGATCGATCTCCTGGAAGCACGCGGCATCATCGGCCCCTCCGAAATGGGAGGACGCTCCCGCGAAGTAATCGATAACGAAAGCAGGCCAGGCAGGCGGGGCAACAGTGATGGAGGCGGAGGAAGGACCATGGCCGACGAAGCTGCCGATATCGTAGCCGAAGAGCGAGCACGCCAGGAATTTCTCAGGAAACAGGCTCAGGGCAATGGAGGCCAGCCTCCCGCTCCCAGCCAGGGACAGGGGAATGGCTCTTCGCGAGGGAGAGAGAAGGATGAAGGGAAGAGGTAAAGGTGAGAAAGGCAGCTCAGTTACATCTCGAGATCCCTACTCACTCACCTTCCTCCCATACCTCGCTCGTACCCGCACCATCACCCACGGTACCACTGTCACCCCAAGAACCCCAACCCACAGCGCCATACCCGTGGCGAAATATCTTCCCAGCAGCAACACACCAAGCCAACCCCCAATCAGAGCAAACAGAGCACCAAGACCAGGCATACGTAGCCATCCCAGGCGTTCCCATGATGCAGGTCGGAGCTTCGCTGCATTCGCCAGGGCACCTATCATGAGACCGAGCAGGAGCCAGAACAATGATAGGAGGATGAGTATCGTTGGTATAGGCATGGGTAGGGGCCTCCGTTTCTCTTAAGACCCAACCAGCAACAACTCGCTCATGATGCGGAACAGGCTGGAAGCATCACCGAGCAGCTGACCAGCTCCGAGACCTTCTCGTACCTCTACATGCTCGAAGATGCCAAACTCAGCAAATTCGTGCGGGTGATGGATGCGAGTGAGTGCTGCGGCGAAATCTCGCGACTCGGTGAAAGGCACGAACTGGTCGTTGCGGTCGTGGAGCAGGTAGATGGTTGTATGAATCTTGTCGATGACCTGGCTTGGTGAGAGGTCGTTGAGCAGTGCATGCAACTGCGGGGAGAGTGCAGCAAGGTTGGCATCCACCTGGTCGGATTCGTCGCCAGCCAGCAGGTGGTAAGCAGCAGCTCCTTCTGGCGAGAGTTGAGCAAGTTGATCAGAGGTCAATGGTTTCTCACGAGGACCAAAGGCTTTCGTCAGGAGTGAACCGTCATAAGGCGAGAGCCCACCAGCAATCACGTTGGCAAGCACCTGAAGTGAGAAAGCCTGGGGGTGCCAGGGCTGTATATGCCCGTTCACAGTCAGGGCACGTTCGCCAACATCACGGAGCAGGGTGATGGCATTGAAGTAGCCACCGAAGAGCGTGATGAAGGCAACCTGGTCTCGGATACGTGGATCGGCTGCAGCAAAGCAGGCCAGGGCATCGCCTGCACTGAAACCGACGATCCCGATGCGCTCCCGACCGACGCCGGGCCAGCGGGCCAATGCCTTAAAAGCCTGCACAACAGCATCGCTATCCTGCCGTGAAAGATCGTCACTGAGCAGTGTTGGTGTGGTCATATCCATCACGACTATTCCCGCACTCGCCAGAGACTGCGAGAAGTTAATGAGTTGTGGTTCCTTGCGCTCGTCGCCAACCCCAGGAATCATGAGGAGGCCCTGACGTGCACCAGGAACCGGTGGGACAGATGTTGTAGGAGCATAGACATCCAGGTAGACAGTGCCTCCAAGCGAGGGAACCGTTGTCCGTGTGTGCTGTACAGACTCATTGAGTAGCTTTAATGGCCCAGGTTCTGATGCAGTCACCACCTCTGGTAGCAACACTGCACCTCGCGTAATGGCACGTCCCAGTGGCACTATCGAAAGGAAGAAACCAATTACAAAGAGCAAGGCAAGTGCAACCCGTGCGACCCTGTTACGCATTTTTAGCGTACGTTTGGGCCTGGGGTGTGCAGCATTCTCGGTTTCAGGTGCACTGATGGGCTGCTTCGTGGGTTCCTGCTCTTCTTGCTCTTCGTCCGTCATCATGATGCTTCGTACCCCTCCTGCTTTGCTTCGATTATACTACGTAGTGCCCCGGCCTTAGATCACATGGTATCCTATCGAGGCTCTCCCAATGCAAGGAGGTACTTTGGGGAGGAGCAGGATACCTGGAAATGAAAAAGGAGGTGAGGTTTTCTCAGATTTTCTTCGTTCCATCCTTCTGAAAGGCTTGGACGAATTTTTCAACAGGCTCAACCCGTAAGCGAGCAATCCGTAAATGATCCATTTCTTCCACGTGTAGCTGGTAATTTCTGAGGTGCACATTATCGCCAACCTTTGGAATGCGGCCCAGTTCACTGAACACATAGCCAGCTATCGTCTTGTAATAGGTATGCCCAAAGCTGACTCCAAACCGCTCGGTGAAAGTATCAATTGCCATGAGACCATCCACTGAGTAGGAGCCATCCGTCTGCATCTCCACCTCAGGACGTACGCCATCCTCAAGAGTATCGAACTCGTCTTGCACCTCTCCTACAATTTCCTCGACAATATCTTCCAAGGTAACAATGCCAGCAGTCCCACCATATTCGTCAATGACCACTGTTAAATGCACATGTTTGTTCTGCATCTTTGTCAAGAGGCTCGTGATCGGTGTCGTCTTTGGCGCAGTCAGCACAGGACGCAATATACCCTGGACCGTGAATGATTCGTCGTGATTTCTCTTGCTCAGGAATGAAAACAGATCTTTGACATGCACCACTCCAATGATGTTATCCAGCGTACCATCGTACACAGGAAAGCGGGTATAGTGCTCCTCATTGGCTTTCTGCACGAGTTGCTCTAACGTAATGTCTTTAGACACCCCGATAATTGCAGTGCGAGGCACCATCACGTGCTGAGCAGTCTTGTCACCAAAGTCAAAAACCCGCCGCAAGAGCACCTCTTCTTGATTATCCAGAAGACCTGCCTCGCGACTCTGCGCGACCAACATCTCCAGTTCTTTGACCGAGTGAACCGAGGCATGTTTGCTTGTCGCCTGCATCCCCAATGCCAGTACGACCACGTTCCCCAAGCCATTCATAAGCACAATTAACGGGCGAAAGAGACGCGCAAACAGGTACAAAGGGCGGGCAACAAACAGGGATGTTCCCTCACTGCGCTGCAAGGCAATTGATTTAGGAACCAATTCTCCGAGTACGATGTGAAACAGTGTGATGAGGAAAAAGCTGATAGTTATGGCGGTAGAGTGGGCAAGTTCTTCTACTAGTGCCCCTGCTGCAAATGCGAAGAGCGGCTCGATGAGGTGGGCAAGGGAGGGTTCACCGATCCATCCCAGTGCGAGACTGGCAAGTGTAATTCCGAGTTGTGTGGCAGCAATGTAGTTGTCCAGATGTTGAAGCTCTTTCTGGACCACTCTGGCAATGCTTCTCCCTTCAGCTGCAAGCTGATCGATGCGCGTTTTGCGCACCTTGACAAGAGCGAACTCCGCTGCGACGAAAAAACCATTCACAGCTACCAGTGCAAATACTACTAACACACCAAGGAGTGAACTGATATTCAATGACAACCCCCCTTTCAAAAATCGTAAGCAAACTCAGGTGATGAGATAGCAACTTGAGCAGTACCCGAACCACCTTCGAGTATTGCCCAGGTTGTGTTGGAGGAGAGTGAAGTGCAAGCTCGCTCTCTTCAGACATCTATTGAGCATTTACACTTCCGAGGAATTATAAGGGTGGCAAATTCCTACCAGGAATCGCCACCGCCAAAGTCACCCCCGCCGAAATCAGCGCCTCCGACGTCTACAACTTCACCACCGAAGTCGGCATAGTCACTCCCAGCAAGGTTGTCTGCCATGGGAACAACATCGCCAACCGGAGCATCAATAGGATGCTGCTCCAGGCTCGTGACGTTCCCTTCTGGAGTCGGTTGATCATTTTGATTCACCATCTGACCCAGTTCGTACCCAAGAAGACCTCCACCTAATGCGCCTAATCCCCCAGCAACCCAGGGGTTCATACCAGGTTGCGGTGGATACCCAGGTCCATAGGGAGGACCACCATAACCTGGTCCATACATTTGCCCACCATAGGGTTGTCCCCTGTATGGTTGCCTGCCATAACCAGGCCCATCGTAGTTGGTACCGTAGTTTGTCCTGGGGTCATATCCCTGTTGGAATGGCATCCCCATCGAAGGTATTCCTGATTTGCGCTGCTGGAAGAAACGCCAAAGGGCAAAGAAGCCCAGGCCGATGAGGAGTAAGAGGATAAGGAGCAGCATAGCGAACACTCCCCCAAATTCAGAAAACATATTCCCTCCTGAAGTTCCTTCTAGAATCGTTCTCAACGATTGTCGCCTGTCAGCGGAGGGGCACTGGAGACACCATTGGCTCCTGCATGCTTCAATCCTCCGCTTTGGGATGATCCTCCATAAGTTTCCTTACTCGGGTCATCACCCGTATTCTAGCAAGTGAGACTGAGAACAGCCTGAGTCACTGTTGAACTGGAACTGAGAGTTTCGCAGGAGTTACGTTACTGGGACCGGCCTCCACTTGTTCAAGAGAACATAGAAACAAAGGCACAGCCGTTTCGCCATCGGTATCGTCCTCTACTAGGCCGGTGTAAAGAACGTGCCGACAGCCAGGATCAAGTAGAAGGCACACAGCAGGAGCCCTTCGAGCCAGGTCGATTCTCCGTCCAGGCTAATGAGTGCGTAGAGTCCTGCCACCAGGCCAAACAGAGCTACTTCGAGCAGCGAGAAGTTGAGGTCGAGCGGCACGCCAATCAGAGGTCCCGCCAGCACAAGGATGGGCGCGGCGAGCAGCGCGATCTGGATCGACGAGCCAGCGGTAATGGCCATCGAGATCTCCATGCGATTGTGGGCAGCCGAGGTGATAGCAGAGAAGTGCTCGGCAGCGTTGCCCACGATTGGCAGGATGATGAGGCCAACAAAGAACGGGTTAAGCCCGATCTGGTGGGTCAGTGGCTCGATGGTGCTCACCAGCACCTCGCTCACCACCGCCGTGACAGCCGTCGCGCCAGCCAGGACCACGATCGGTAGCCAGAGGGTGGTTCTCCACCAGCTGGCAAGCCGAGCGAGCGGCCCGCCGATCACTGCCTGTTGCCGTGTAGCTTCCCCTCCCGGCGCTTTTGCCTGGGCAGAACCGCGTGGCACCCCGGCACCCTCCCTCGCAGTCTCCTGAGAGAGAGGGAACCCATCCTCGGAGGACGCTCGCACACCGAAGACGGAGTAGGCGATGTAAGCCACGTAGCACGCCAGCAGGATCAGAGCGACCCCGATACTGAGCTGATGCAGTTCGTTGCCGCGCACCACGTCGGCTCCGGGGCGTGTGCTCTCACCAACCGTCGCCAGGAGCGAGGGGACCGCCATGCCGATCACAGTGAGGGCGAGCATAGCCGCATACAGGCTCGCCACGCGGGGATTAAACTGCTGCCGCCGGTAGCGCCATCCACCCACGAGCATCGCTGTCCCCAGCACGAGCAATGCATTGCCGATGATGGAGCCAGCCAGCGATGCCCGCACTACCTCGGGGAGACCCGCAGCCAGTGCGGTCAGGCCAATGATAATCTCGGCAGCATTGCCGAAGGTCGCGTTGAGCAGACCACCGATGCCATGTCCCAGGCGCTCGGCCAGCACCTCAGTGGCCAGTCCGATGAACCCGGCAAGCGGGACGAGTCCCAACGAAGCGAGGACAAAGGTGGCCAGGGGCGGCGCATGCAGCATCTCGGCGAGGACTGCCGCTGGAGCCACCAGTAAGAGCAGAGCGAGCCAGCGATTCATCGTCTTTCGGTCCCCGATTGAGAGGATCGGCGGCATGCCTTTCTGGTGATACGTCTCCTGCTATCACACCTCAAACGCCTTCTCTCCTTACTAAAAAAGCATTCTTCTCAGCAGTGTATTGTTTACGAGACCAACCACGGTGAAAAGGAGCGTGGTGTCATGATATCGCATAGCCAGGACTTTGACCAGTCTGCCAAGGAACCATCGTCCAACTCATCCTCCCCTCGCCTGATACAAGCATATTGTGCCTGTATGAGCTGAAGCTGTGAATTAGCTGAACTGAGTCTGAGAAGAAATCAGTCTCTATTCAGGTTCGGTTCAGGGTTCTCTCAGTGTAGTTTCAGCCTCTCTTTTTACAATACAAAGCATGCACCAGGCAAAAAGAAGACCATTCCCTGCGTCGTATCGTAGGGAAAACACCGACGAAAGGAACTCTCAGCTCTCGAGTGACTGATGTGGCGTTCCTTTCTCAAAGAGAGTGATGGAAAACACTACCTATGCAACGAAGAACATTGACACAGCTCCTCTTCATCCTTCTATTGGCCGCATGCGCGGTCTATATCGACTGGCCGAATAACCCTGGACTCCATATTGGTTGGCTGGGTATTCACCATCCACTTCAGGTGAGGCAGGGGCTTGACCTCCAGGGAGGAGTACGGGTCCTCCTGGTACCGGATCCGGCACAAGACTATAGTACAGATATCCTGGCAAAGGAGATGAGTGCGACACGCGACCACATTGAGCAGCGTGTCAACGGCGGGCTGGGGGTCAATGAGCCGAGTATTCGAGTACAAACAAGTAATGGACGGCCAAGTATCCTGGTTGAACTCCCAAACTTTACAAGCGGCAACCAGGATGAAGCCATCAAAACCCTCCTCAAAACGGGCAATCTGGAATTCTGGAACACTGGCCCCTCACCCCAGGGCATGATCCCGGCAGGGTCGTCATTCGACCCTGCGAAATATACGACCAACAATCCTGATGGCAAGGCCCCCTTTACGGGGAAAGACCTGGACTCCACACAAATCGGGGTCGGTACTGATGAACAGACTGGTCGTCCCCAAATCAACTTCGCCATGAAGGGGGATGCTCTTCCACGCTTTGGCACCTTCACGCAACAGAATGTCGGCAATGTCTTGACCGTCACACTTGACCGTGAAGTCATCGAGTCAGCCACCATTCAAAGCCCCATTACAGGATCTGGAGTGATCACCGGTCAATTCTCATCCGAAGAGGCACAGCGGATCGCAACCGTGCTCCGATATGGAGCCCTTCCTATCGCCTTGAAGGTCGCCAGCCAATCGTCTATTGGCCCGACGCTGGGTCAGGACTCTCTCGCAAAGAGCCAGATCGCCTGCGTCATCGGTTTGAGCATCGTGATGCTTTTTATGCTGCTGTACTATCGCTTGCCTGGGCTTTTAGCTGACCTTGCGCTTCTGCTCTACGCGGCTCTTACTTTCGCTGTCTTCAAATTGATCGGCGTCACACTGACCCTGGCAGGAATCGCAGGCTTTATCCTTTCGATTGGGATGGCTGTGGACGCCAATGTGCTCATCTTTGAACGGATCAAAGAGGAGTTGCGAGCCGGGCGATTACTGTCCTCAGCTATTGATATTGGTTGGAAACGGGCCTGGCCTTCTATTCGAGACTCGAACATTTCCACGTTTCTCACCTGTGCCATCCTCTACGCTTTTGGCACCAACCTTGGTGTAAGTATCATCGTGGGTTTCGCTACGACCTTGTTTCTGGGTGTCTTAATGAGCATGTTTACTGCCATTATCGTCACCAGAACTTTCCTGGATCTGCTGGTACCCACAGGTGTGATGAATCATCCCGTCTTGTTTGGGCTCCCGGCTGTCTTCCCGGCCAGGGCAGTAGCGCCGAGGACGCATGAGCGAAAAATGTGAAGACCCTCAACATCCAACCGGCCGGTTGGATTGAGCCGCCAGATCCTTCGCTTCTCCTCAATTGAAGTGCAATGGAACGGTGCCTGCTCCCCTACTCAGTTTCATCTCAGCCTCTCCACAGGTTCAACTCATCTAGGCAGGGTATAGTGAACATGTAGTGCGCGAGGGAGATCGATCAGTGGCTCTGGGAGAGAAGAACTTGTTGGACAGAAAGGAGGAGTTCCCGTCGTCATCGCGGCAACAGCTCTTTTCGCTCTGTTGTGCTCAGTACAGCGTGTTGTAAGGACAAGACCCGCGTATGTGACAGAAACTTTGGAGTGTGGCCCTGTAGGGAACACCTAGCATGGTGCGTGTGTGTCCGTTTTTGACTGTATTTGCAAAGGAGACCATCTATGCGTCGAGTAAAGTTCGGCATCGCTCTGCTGTTCACGCTACTTATGATCGGCATGATGCCCGCAGTCGCCTTCGCCGCCAACCCCCACTTTATTAACGCCAGTGCCAACTTTCAGGGCACAGGGCCTAACCTGAACGTGACGTTCAAAGAGTCGGGACTGGGTGATAATGTGTCTATCACTTACGTAGCCAGTGCTGATGCGACCGCCACGTATGCCTGCATCAACGGAGGCGACAAGCACCCGCAGGCTAGCAACAAAGAGGCCGTATCGGGGCCGGTCAGTGCAACGGGAACGTTCTCGTCCGGCAAGAATGGCACGATCAGCCAGACCCTCACGCTTACTCCACTTGGCGCGGGGAGCTTCTCCTGCCCTCCTGGTCAGCGATTGGTGCTCGCATTTGTCAGCTACACGAACGTCGCGATCACTGACACAACCAACAACGTCACCGAGAGCATCCCCGGAACGTTCTCGAGGTGTTTTGTTGATTCTGGACTAGGACTCTGTCCCTGATCCCATAAGGTGGTTAACCTGAGGCGACGGAGTCACCTCCGCCGCTCAGGTTAACCATAAGGTCACCGAGAGCATCCCCGGAACGTTCTCGAGAACCTTCTTCTCGCTCTAACTGTTACTGGAGCAGGTAGGACCATTGGGCAGGCCTGCGGTTGGTAACAGTGACCAGAGTTCCCGCCCCAAAAAGGATCGCAGCACTCAGTACACCAGAAAGCGGGTACCTGACAGTGGATACCCGCTTTCTGGGCAGAAAGGTCCTTACAACCTGGCCCTTGGGTATTATGTGGTAGGTGCCAAAGTCGATACAAGCAAATTTCACGCTTATGTAGGCCTAGATGTCCTCCCAGGTCCATCTCAGTTTCTTGACAGCATCAGTTAAAATGAACACAGTATAGTTCTGTGTAAGCGAAGATATCGGTGGCGTGATGCGGCTCAGTTCCTTTGGTTTGAGCATCCAATCCCCTTGCTTTCCACCAGGAGCGCCAGGCATTGCGCCCTCTCTAGAAGAGGAAGAGCTACAGTGAGCACAAATCCAGCCGTCCTGGCAAAGATAAGTCGCAGGAGCCTTTGGGACAAAGTGGCATGAGCGAGGTGAAGACATTCGATACCCAACAGAAACGCTCTGCTGCCCAGAGGCGTCGTCTGTTCATTATCTTGATCGCCGGGTTGATCATTGTGTTGATTGGCTCGAGCCTGGCTGCATACTTCACGTTCTTCCTGGGGAGGGGCTCTCCCGCCGCAATTCCGACTGTAGGACACGCTTTCTTTGTCAGTAGTGGGCTGTTGAGCACAAGCCCGGAGAGCAGTCAAGGAATTACTGATCAGTTACAGATCAACCTGCAAGGTATTCCAGACCCCCAGCCTGGGAAAAGCTATTACGCCTGGTTACTGAACGAGAAAAATCTGGAGTGGAAACCCATCTTTCTTGGGAAATTACCGCTCAACCACGGCACCGTCGATTTTTCCTATCCGGGCGATTCAGACCACACCGACTTACTCGCCAGCAACAGTCGCTTGCTCATTACTGAAGAGGACGCAGACGTATCACCTCAGAGTCCTTCTCTCGATTCGAAGACGTGGCGCTACTACGCTCAGATCTCCCAAATTGCCCATTCTTTGGCCCCGAACGCACAGAAATACAGCCTGTATGATCATATTCGCCATCTTCTGGCTGAAGACCCCACGCTCAAAGCAGTAGGATTAACCGGGGGGTTGGATATCTGGCTCTACAGAAATACACAAAAGATTCTCGAATGGAGCGGAAGCGCCAGAGACTCCTGGCAGACGAAGAGTACAGGCAGCGGGCAATTCATCCGTCGTCAACTTACACGTATCCTGGACTATCTGGATGGAGTAGTCTATGTCCAGCAAGACCTGCCTGGACAACCGCTGCTCGTCGATCCAACGATTGCGAAAGTTGCCTTGCTCACGTTTGATATCCAAAGGCAGAACCCACCGGGCTATCTGTATCATATTGGGAGTAAACATCTCCATGAGATAACTCAGCTTCCCGAGGCCACAGACGGACAACGAGCGCTTGCCGTTCAGATCAATGTGGCGGTTAATAACGTGGACTTCTGGCTACATATTGTTCGTAATGATGCAGTGAAACTTTACAATATGTCTGATGACCAGTTGTTCGGGGATGATGGCCGGACTCTGCTGGATGATCTGGCAGCGCAGGCAAACAATGCATTCGTCGGTCAGATCAACCCACGTTCCAACCAGGTAAAGGAGGGCGTGGTACAGATTCACTACAATATCCAGCGTTTGGCAACGTTTGATATTCGAGAGTGCACATCGTCTCATCCCTGCCCTCTGTAGGGTTTACATGGGTAGGTTTTTTCACTGCGCCGCCTGCGGCGGCGGAAGAAGAGAGGAAATCAGGGGACACCCCTGAAACCCCGGCAGGGGCGGCGCCCCTGCACCCCGCTCGTCGAGGAGAGGAGTTTATTCATGAGCACAAGTCCACGCCGTCTGGGCAAATATGAGCTCCTGGAGCGTTTGGGGCAGGGTGGCATGGCCGAGGTGTGGAAGGCGTTCGACACTCAGTTGGGGCGCTATGTCGCCATCAAGCTCCTTCATGCCAATCTGCAGCATGATCCCCATTTCATCACCCGTTTCAAGCGCGAAGCACAACTCATTGCTTCCCTTCGCCATCCCAACATCGTGCAGATTCATGACTTTCAAGTCTCCCAGCCTGCGGAATCAGACAGTCCCATCGCCTATATGGTGATGACCTATGTCGAGGGCTGGACTCTGGCCGATTATATCGCCAGCACCTCCGGCAAGGGAAAAATTCCCTCCCCTAGCGAGATCGTCAACCTCTTCGCCTCTATCAGTCTTGCCATTGACTACGCCCACCAGAAGGGGATGATTCACCGCGATATCAAACCTGCGAATATCCTGCTGGACAAGCACAACACGACACGTAATCCTATGGGGGAACCTATTCTCACCGACTTTGGTCTTGCCAGACTCCTGGGGACATCCGCCAGCACTCTCAGCGCTACTCAATTGAGCACGCCACTTTACACTTCACCAGAGCAGGCAAGAGGTTACCCTGGCAGCGAGCGCAGTGATCTCTATTCGCTTGGGGTCATTCTCTATGAAATGGTGACCGGCGTGGTGCCTTTCCGGGGGGATACTGTGGTTGCTGTCGTCACGCAGCACCTCAATGCTACACCCACGCCTCCTTCCCTTCTCAATCCAAATATCCCACCCGCGCTGGCAATGGTGATGCTGACGGCATTGGCGAAAGACCCAAACGCCCGTTTCTCCAGCGCCTCTGCTATGACTGTTGCTATCGCTCAGTCGCTTACTCTTCCCGTCCCTGAGATTCTGGGCAAGTCCGCTCCCGCGATCGACCCGGCGGAGATGCCCACCTCCCGCCTCTCACCTCAACCTCCTCTGCCAGCAGGGATGACGCCGTTCCTGGGCTTTGATGCTCCAGTGCATGGACAGCCACAAGGGCCCTCTCCCCGCTTCCCTTCGACTCCCGCCCCTACAAGTGACGAAAGAGATGCTTTCACGATGCCCGCTAGCGGCAGTGCTCCTCCGCTCCCTGGACGCTCAATCCAGAATCCTCCCACACCGGCATCAGTGACACCCGGTGGGCTTGCAGAGACAGAGCATTCACAAGGGGCGAAGGCCCTCTCTCCACCGGTTGCTCCCCCACCCTCAAGTCCGGTCACGCGGCCTCCCACTCCAGCAGGAAGACGATGGCGGGGTTTGTACACGGTTCTCATTGTCCTGACAATCGTTGTACTGCTTGGCTCAGGCGTGGGCAGCTATTTCGCGTTCTTTCGCAACAAGACGCCTGACCAGGTTCCAGCAAGTTCCATGGTAGGACAGGCCTTCTTTGTCAGTAGTGGGCAGTTCAATCCAGGAAGTGCTCAGGGAATCGCTGATCAATTGGAGATTGACCTGCAAAATATTCCCGATCCCCAGCCTGGAAAAAGCTATTACGCCTGGTTGTTGCCAGATCGAAACCCGAAAGCAGAAGCAGATACCCTCCAACCACCCCCACAGTTCACGCTGCCACTCTTGCTCCCTACACTCTCGGTTCATCATGGGACAGTGAGTTTCCTCTACAAAGGAACTTCGCAACATGACAACCTCTTCTCTCTGACCAGTCGCTTGCTCATCACTGAAGAGGATAGCAAGAGCAAGCCAAAGGGTCCTTCTGCAGACCGGAGCAGCTGGCGCTACTATGCCGAAATCCCCCAAACACCCTATGGAGAGCGCAAGTTGAGTGCTCTTGATCACATTCGTCACCTTTTCTATAAAGAAACAAAGGTAGCTGTCCTGGGGTTACCCGGCGGCCTGGACATCTGGCTCTTCAGAAACACGGAAAAGCTGATGGAATGGGCGGTGAGTGCGAGAGATGATTACAATGCACAAGGCACACACGCCGATCAAATGCACGCGCAATTCGTGCGTATCCTGGACTATCTTGATGGCTCCCCCAATGTCCATATAGATGTACCGGGTGGTACAGTGCTGGCTGATCCCGTTGCCTCTAGAGTGGCTCTGCTCACCGTCACTGCAGCGCAGCAAGAGGGGACGGATCTGGCAAATAATCCTCCTGGTTATCTCGATCACATCCCTCTTCATCTGAATGGCGTGGTGAATGCTCCCGATGCCACCCCAGAGATGCGGAAACGCGCTGCCCAGATCATTGATGCCCTGAATAATGTGGCAAGGTGGTTAAAAGAGGTTCGCAAGTACGCACAGCAGCTTGTGCTGATGGACAGGGATCAGCTGTCACAGCCCGAGGCGCTCACAATGATCAATAACTTGCTGACGAATGCGACCTACGCCTATATTGGTCAACTCAACCCCAAGACCAACAAGGTAGAGCCTGGCGTTCTCCAGGTTCACTATGAGGTCCAGCAGCTGGCAACTCTCACGATTACGAAGAGTCTGCCGCAGAAGATCTAATATGAGTTGCTATTCAGACCGCCAACGAACTTCGTTCTAGCTTCGCTCAGGCGGTCTGAAAGGAGTCAGGAAAAGGGAGGGGCAGGAATGAGCCCAGAACCACGACGCCTTGGTAAATATGAACTGCAAGAGACCCTGGGACGTGGGGGTATGGGTGAGGTCTGGAAGGCTCGCGACACCGAACTGCAGCGCTTTGTGGCAGTAAAGCTGCTGCGGGCTGATCTGCAGGCCAACCCGGATTTCGTCACGCGCTTCACCCGCGAAGCGCGGTTTCTGGCGTCCCTTCACCATCCCAACATCATAGAGATTCACGATTTCCAATTCATTGACACGTGGGATTCAGATACCGCCATAGCTTACATGGTCATGGACTATGTGGAGGGAGGAACGCTGGCCGACTATATTCGCGACACCTCTCGCAGGGGCTCCTTTCCCTCTGCCAACGATATCGTTTCTCTCTTTACGGCGATCAGTCTCGCTCTTGACTACGCCCATCAGAAGGGGATGCTCCACCGCGACATCAAACCTGCGAACATCCTGCTGGACAAGCGCAATCCAACAGGCAAGCCAATGGGTGAGCCGATCCTCACTGACTTCGGCATTGCGAAATTGCAGGGGACAGCGACGGGTACTCTGACTGGGACGATGCTTGGTACGCCTCTCTACGTTGCGCCGGAGCAGGCCCAGGGACTTCAGGGTGACGAGCGCACCGATCTCTACTCGCTTGGGATCATCCTGTATGAAATGGTCACGGGCATCACCCCATTTCGAGGCGACAATCCAATGGCTATTCTGATGCAGCATCTTTATGAAAGCCCCACTCCTCCGGCTCACATCAACCCAAACGTCCCCCCGGCTCTGTCCGCAGTCATTCTGCAGAGCATCGCCAAAGACCCGGCCGCGAGGTTTCCTACCGCCTCGTCTCTGACGGTTGCACTCGCTCAGGCCCTCAACGTCCCAGTTCCTGCAAGTTTGAAAAAGTCACAGATCGTAAGGGTGGAATCCGACGACAATCCACTTCAACCGGCCAATCCGTTGCCAGGAATTCCCTCCCATCTTGCCCATCTTGCCACCTCACCTTCTTCAGCATTCACTCCGGTCTCAGGCGGGAATGGAGAGGTCGGATACATCGCACCCATAAATCCTGCACAGGTACCTCTACGGGATACCCCTCCACTTCCGACTCTGGTAGAGTCACCTTCCTTCCCTTCATCGCCACCTTCACCTTTGGCGCCGCCGAGAAAATCACGAAGAAGAGGTGTCACCATTGCCTTGATTGCCTGCATTACTCTCGTCCTGGTTGGGATAGCCGCCTTCGCTGTGCTCCCTCTGCTTTCCCAAAAGGGGACCACAGCGAATCCGCCAGGGAAAGTAGTAGGGCACCTCGTCTTTCTCAGCAGTCAGGGTACTTTTGATCAGGTGCGGATTGAACTTCAGAGCATTCCCGCTCCTGCTGCCGGGAAAACCTACTATGCCTGGTTGGAGAATTCCAGGGACAGCGAGGCAGAAGCAGTTCCCCACTGGAAGATCGTGGTCGATCACGGGAGCGTAGATTCGCTCTATCCCGGCGATTCCCGGCATACGAACCTGCTTGTCCAGAGCACTCGATTTCTGATTACTCAGGAGGATGCTTCGGCATCGCCCCATATTCCTTATCCTGATCTCAGCGCACGGTTCTATTATGCCCAGATCTCCCAGAACGGCCCGACCACCTTCGATGTCAAAGCGTGCTCATCGAGTAGCACAAGTGATGCGTCGAATCCCTGTCGCTAAACAAGACAGGCGCAGAGGGCTCTGTAGCTAGCTGCCTGCTGCCTGATCGGGTGAGAGGCAAGCTCGGGGTCAGTGAGAGCCCTTGCCCTGGGTCATCTTCCTCTCCTTTGCCATAAGGGAAACTCCCATTGATCCTCCGCATGAAGGGACTGCGAGCTTCTGCCTATCCATGATGGCGTGAGACTTGACTGCCTCGCATGCGAATAAACACTTCTATAAGCTCGTGTCGGCAAGCTTGTCGCCTACCACAACAATCTGGACGAACACACCACTCTGCACCACCCGGCCCCGTATCCCTCTTTCTGTCACCTGGACAGCTACAAGGTAGGTGCGTCTTTCTCCTGCTCGCGCTCCACGTGCATCAAACACAATATCCGTCGACGGTGTCTGGCGAGAGAGCACCTGACCCTCTGCATGCCAGAGTAGGTGGAGAGGTCCCTGCATCCCTGTTATCTCGATGCTGTAGCGACCTGTGACGGGTTGCAGAGCCGCCTCCGACTCAGTCACGTGCAACCTGATATCTCCCATGATAAGCACCTTTGATTCCTCAAGCGCTGATCCAGTCGGAATCTCGCGTTGGCAGGAATACCCTTGCAATGCTTCTGAGGGGTGAAGTCGTGATGGGAGTCTATCGCCCATAAGTATCGTTTCCTTCCTCTCATCATGCCAACCAGTGCTGGCACGATTTCTCCTCGCTTGTATGTGCTTGCATATCTCTTGTCAAGAGAACAAGACACGTATGGACTCTGTCGGGACGCAATACGTTCCTTGCATGCGCCTGAGCCGAAGGCCGTATCTTATTCCGACCGGCAACGCGACTCGGTGCTAGCTTCGCTCAGCCGGTCGGAAAAGCTTGCGCCGCGATCGAGCGGCGTTGGCGCATGGCTTTCAAGAATCGCCTCATTGCGCCCACCGTCCTCACACTAGAAGCATAACCTGCTTGTGTGAGTTGACGCTGGAGAATCACTGAGAGAGAACTGAGAAGGACGAAATACCTCAAGGGCGCGATGCACCCATCTCCTCCAGGGCGTCTTGTTCGGCAGCGGTGGAGACGGACAGATCGTAGTGATCGTGCCGGACGGCATCCGTGTAGTGCTGGATGTCACTTTCGGGGTAGTCCAGGCGAGCCAGGGTCTCCCGCATGATCTCCAGCCCTCCCTCCAGTTCAGGGTGGATGACCTCGCTGGCCCCTAGTTCGAAGAGACGACGGACACCCTCCTGCGTTGCCGCACGGGCAATGATGGGCAGTTGTGGAGAGACTTCGCGGGCGGTGGCGACTACATTAGCTGCTGCTGCTTCATCAGGCAAAGTCACCACCACCACACGAGCCTGCTCCAGATGGGCATGCCCAAGAATCTCCGAATTGGCGGCGTCCCCGTAGAGCGTAGGAACCCCCTGGCGCTCCAGGTCGGCCACGCGCCGGGCATCAAGTTCGACCACCAATCGAGGGAGGCCCAGGTACGAAAGGACCTGCACGAGGTGCTGACCTACTCGTCCACAGCCGATCACCACCACATGCTCCCGCATTGACTCAGGGATCGGTTGCTGGGAAGGAGCATGACGATCCAACCATGCCCAGAACCTGGCGAACCGCCGCAGGCGGGCCTCGAACCAGGGAAGCGCCCGGAACAGGAATGGATTGACCGTGATGGAGAGCAGTGCTGCCGCCAGCAAGAGCCCATACTGCTCCTGGGTGAGGAGGCTGAGCGTGACACCGACTTGCCCGAGCAGAAAGGAGAACTCCCCGATCTGGCTTCGGCCGGCAGCGATGACCAGCACAGTGCGTGCCGGTCGGGGCAAGAGCCTCCCGCCCAGCACGGTGAGCAAGGATTTGCCCAGGACAACCAGTGCTGTAAGTGCGAGCACCTCGCCCATGTGCGTGAGGAGGTGCAGTGGATTGATCAGCATCCCGACCGACACGAAGAACAGAACGGTGAAGGTTTCTCGGAACGGCAGGATTTCTGCCCCTACCTGGTGGCTGAGCATCGATTCGCTCAAGACCATCCCCGCCAGGAAGGCTCCCAGTGCGAGAGACACTCCAAAGAACTCCGCTGCCCCGATGGCTGTTCCCAGAGTAATCACGACCACAGCGACAATAAAGAGTTCCCGCGACCGCAGGTGCGCCATGTGCAGCAGAAACCAGGGAATGAGGCGAGTACCGACTACCAGCATCAGAGCGGCAAACACCCCCGCTTTCAAGAGAGCCAGCCCGGCGGTCTGCCAGATAGCTCCACTGCCGCTCACGGAGAGGGCGGGAAGCAGCACCAGGATGAGAACTGTCGCCAGATCTTCCAGCACCAGCCAACCAACAACGGCCTGCCCATGAGAGGTATTGAGCAATCCCTGGTCCATCAAGTTGCGCAGCAAGACGACCGTACTGGCAATCGAAAGGGAGAGTCCGAGGATGACCCCCGCAGCCAGTGACCATCCCCACAGATGCGCCAGCAGAACCCCCAGCAGGGTGATCAAGGCCATCTGGAGCAGCGCCCCGGGAAGGGCAAGGTCCCGAACCGCCCACAGGTCGCGGAGCGAGAAGTGCAGACCGACCCCGAACAGCAGAAAAATAATGCCGAGTTCAGCCAGCTGCTGGATGGTGGAGAGATCTCCGACGAAGCCCGGTGTGAAGGGGCCGATGGCGACCCCTGCCAACAGATAGCCCACCAGGGGCGGCAATTTTGCACGCCGGGCAAGAAGCCCGCCCACGAAGGCCACCCCTAGTGCAATGGTGATATTGATCAGGATCGGAAGGTCATGCATACTCCCTCCTTTTTCTCTCTAGCAGAGCACTTATCAACACTGATCTTATATTAGCAGATGCTACTGTGCCCGTAGCTCACCGAGCTTCACATCGACCCTCAGTTGCTGGTTCCCCCGGTAGACTTGCACGGAAACCGTCTCACCCGGATTTTTTCGTAGTAACGCATCCCCCAGCGAGGGAACATCGTTCACGGCATGTCCGGCGATCTGGACGATCACATCACCGGGCTTCAGACCGGCCTGAGCTGCCGGGCCATCGGGAAGCACACTCGTAATGAGGACCCCATGGTCAACGGATAGATTGTCCCGTGCTGCGAGTGTGGCATCAACGTTGGTGACACTCACTCCCAGGGCTGCTCGCCCGGTATGCGTGACCTTGCCCATCTCCATGATCTGTGGTGCAATGAACTGCACACGGTTGGAGGGCACCGCAAAGCCAACACCATTGGCCGGTGCCTTAAACTGCGGGTCGATAGCGGCCAGAGTTGGAATACCGATGACCTTCCCCTGCAGGTCGACGAGCGCACCACCACTGTTGCCAGGGTTGATCGGAGCATCCGTCTGGATGGCATCGGGGATGGTCGAAACTGTGCGTCCCAGAGCACTGATAATGCCACTCGTGACCGTTTGCGTGATCCCCAGCGGGTTGCCGATTGCCAGTACCTCCTGCCCCACACGCAACTGCGAAGAGTCACCGAGCGTTGCCACCGTCAGCTTTGTTTTACCCGGGGTGACCTTCAGCACAGCCAGGTCATCGAGGGGAGAAGCTCCGACCAATTGTGCTGGAAGGATGCTGCCATCGTACAGCATGACCTGGATCGTCTTCGCGCCATCGATCACATGGTGATTGGTGATGATGTACCCGCGAGCGTCGATGATGACCCCCGATCCAAGCCCGCTCCCCTGTTGGGAGGTCACATTCACTTGCACCACCGCTGGTCGTACCTTCGCCACGACCACCTCGCGCACCGTTTCCAGGTTCTCTCCATTCAGTGGTGGAATGGCTGTCCCTCCCTTTGTTCCAGTCTGCACGACTGTCGCAGTCCCTGCGGTCCTGCTGCCGAATTCCCATCCGGCGAATAACCCCGTGCCAAAAACCAACGCCAGTACGATTGTCAGCAGTAGAATCGCTGCTGTACGTGGGCCTTTGGAGGGAGGCTGAGCCTGCAGAGGAGCAGACCTCTGCACGTCGTACAATGGTCTCGTTGTTTCGTTCTCTCTCTTGAGGTTGTCTGTTAGCATCATTCTTCCTCCCTGGCTGGGAGACGTTTCCTCAACGCCTCTCAGCCGCTGAATCTATTTAGTCCGAAGGTAGCCTATACACGTCCCTGAAAGATGGCATTGTATTTCCCCTGCTTTCTATAGCATCGTTAACCAAAGAGTAAACTCTTCTTTATTCTGATAGGAGTTCATATCGGTTCAAGACAAGCATACCTCACTGATGTGAGCGGACTCTGTGAGGAAGCTGAGGTGAAGCTGAGAGACTCTGAGGCAAAGGAGCATCGGCCTTGTTCTCAGGTTCATCTCAGCTTGGTCTTAGGATCGCCTCACACACCCGTGCTATACTTTTGGTAGCAATGGAGGAAACAAGCAAGTGGCACTGCACTCAGAGAGATTGGAGGAAGAGTGATGAAGGCGCACATTTTGGTGGTGGACGACGACCCACGGATCACAGACCTTTTGCGACGCGTCCTGGCCTACGAAGGGTACAGCGTGGCCGTCGCGGCCAGTGGCAACGAGGCCCTCCATCGAACCTTGGAGCGCCCGCCTGACCTCATCGTGCTCGATATCCTGTTGCCAGAGCTGGATGGACTGGAAGTGGCCGAGCGGCTGCGTGCGGCGGGGGACAACGTTCCCATCCTGATGCTCACGGCCCGTGATGCCGTTGCCGACCGGGTGAAAGGTCTGGAGGTGGGAGCCGACGACTACTTGGTGAAGCCGTTTGCCCCCGAAGAGCTGGTTGCCCGTGTCAAGGCCCTCCTGCGACGAAGCCAGGAGGAGCGGCATGAGGTGTTGCGCTATGCCGATGTCGAGCTGGATACGGGCACGCGCCTGGCGCATCGTGGTGCGCGGGAGATTGAACTCTCCCCCACCGAGTATGAGTTGCTCCTGCTCTTTCTCAGGCGTCCGCGCCAGGTGCTCACCCGCGAGATCATTCTGGACCGCGTCTGGGGGCTGGATTTCGAAGGCTCCTCGAATATTCTGGAGGTCTATGTTGGCTACTTGCGTGCCAAGCTCGAAGCGGAGGGTGAGCCGCGGCTCATTCACACCATTCGCGGCGTGGGCTATGTCTTCAAGGACTAAAGCCCCATGCGGGTCCCATGCCGCTTGTGGCAGGAGCACGAGGGTGTGTGGCTGCCACAAGCGGCATGGCACTCGTTCATGCAGCGGAAGGTGAGCACGGTAATGCACACATCAAACGTCTCGATACCCAGGCGAAACCCGGGACAACCCCGTTCCCTCCGCCTGCGCCTGCTGCTTTGGTATGGCACGCTCCTGACCGTCGCGCTCGGGTTCTTCGCACTGCTGGTCCTGTTTTTGACGATTGATACGACCAATCAAAGCGTGGACAGCGCTATACGCGCAGAGGCCCGCATTGCCTCACTGGATGTGAACCGTGAACTGTCGGCTACCTCTCCGTACTGGCCCCTTCAACTCTCCCTGTCTGCCATTGATACCTATCGTGAGCCAGGGGTGGTGATCGAGGTCGTGGACACGCAAGGGTATGTGCGCTATCCCTTCGCCAATGGCACAGGGAAAAGTATCCCAATCAGTGAGGAGAACACCCGAACCGTCCTCGCTGGCCAGGCCGCCTGGTACACCACGGCGGTGGAGGGTGAGCATGTGCGAGTAGAAGCCCTGCCCATTCGTGCGCCGACCGCCGGTACCGTCGGAAACACGGTGAATGCCGATGGAACCATTCCAGGGAGCGGTCCGGTCATTGGGATGTTGCTGGTTGCCAAGTCGCTGAGCGACGTCGATGACACTCTCCTCCTGCTACAGCTCCTGCTTCTGCTCTCTGGGCTGGCAACCCTCGTGGGGACGCTGATCGTCAGTTGGATCATCGCGACCCATGTGCTGCGACCTCTGGCCGGAATTGTCGCGACGGCCAGATCCATCGCCATCTCCACCGCGCGTGGCACCCGCCTGGGCAACCTGAGTAAACGGGTGCCTCGACCCGGGGGGCATGACGAAATGGTCCAGGTGGTGGAGACCTTCAACGAGATGCTCGCCTCCCTGGAGAGCGCAACCGAAGCGCAGCGTCGCTTTGTCGCTGACGCTTCGCACGAACTGCGCGCGCCGCTCACCACCATCCAGGGCAACCTCGCCTTCGTGCAGCGTCACCTGGATGAACTCCCACCGGAGGAGCGCCGCACGATGCTTGCGGATGCCCATGGGGAAACGTTGCGACTGGCGAAGCTAGTGGAGGAATTGCTACTCCTGGCGCGTGCCGATGCCAGCGCGGGCCCCTCATCCGCCGTCCAGGATAAGGAGACCCCGGCAGAGGGGGGGAGCACCCGAAGCCTTCCGCCTGTCGAGTTGGATCGTGCGGTACTCCAACTGGTGCGTCAACTGCGGAGGCGACTCAGCACGGAGGGCTCGAAGTTGAAGCTGGAGATCGGTCATATCGAGCCGGTGCGCGTGCGCGGCGATGAGGAGAGTCTGCGCCGGGTAGTGCTCATCCTCCTGGAGAATGCCATCAAGTATACGCCGGAAAGCCCCGAAGCGGGTTCGGGGCGCGTGATTGTCTCGCTGGAGCGGGGAGAAGGGAGAGGCGGGCAAGCGGTGCTGCATGTGCGCGATACCGGGATCGGCATCGAGCCGACAGACCTGGAGCACATCTTCGAGCGCTTCTATCGTGCCGATCGCGCCCGCTCCCGCCAGGGCACGGGACTAGGGCTCTCGATCGCCCAGACGCTCGTCGAACCCCTCGGTGGCCGCATTACTGCCGAAAGCACACCGGGGCAGGGAAGTACCTTCAGTGTCTGGCTCCCCGTTGTCGATTGAACTGGCAACAGCGAGGCGAGTCACACCTTCCTCCGCGCACACCGTGGGCGGCTACGTGTTTGAACACCTGGATCGACTGCCCCAGGTTGGTGATAGCATTCCCCTGGGCAATTACCTGCTTCGTGTCGAAGAACTGGATCAGCGTCGAATCGCCCGGCTGCGTGTGGAGCGGAAAGGGGAAGCTGGGGGAACCAGTCCTGCTTCCTAGCAACCTGGAGCATCCTCTCCTCTCTCAGGCTCCTCCACTAAACGGTCGCCTGATGACAGGGAGTATCCGTCGAGATGTACACATGGGCCCAATCATTAGGAGGAGTAAGGCCCTGTGCATTGAACTTCACTCCCTGGACACATGGCTTGAGCAAGAGGTTCTCGGTGACCTGTGCGAAGGGGAGCCAAGCCACATCATTCACCAGAGCTTGCTCTGCCTGTTGGTACCGCTGCAAACGGGCGTTCTGGTCGGAGTTCACATCGGCCTGTCGCATCAGCTCCTGAATCTGTTGCTGCTGAGCAGCGTTTGTGGTAGTGTTCTGCCCATAGTTGACATTGTTATTGGGCACACCTTTGTCGAACTGGAGCGTCAACCAGTCCTGTGGGTCCGGATAGTCCGCAATCCAGCCAATGCGCCACATCTGCAAGCCTTTAGGGTTGTTCGTGGCCGCATTGATCTCATCGAGCAACTTGTTAAAGTCAACGGGATCAGGCTTCACATCGACCCCCAGAACGTTCTGCCACATCTGTCGCATCGCTGCGACAGTGTTTTCCGCATCTTTTGAGCCAGTTGGGTAGGTCAGTTTGATGGGGGGCATCTGGGAGACACTCGACCAACCCTGTTCTCGTAGACCCTCCTGGAGCAACTGTTTCGCTTTCGTTGGCTCGCCAACTGCGCTTTTCACCCCTGCCGGGCCGGTGAGATTGGGATTATATCCAGGCATGCCCTCCGGCACGATGTGATTGGTAGGAATGACTCTATCCTTCAACACATTTTTGACGATAGCATCTTTATTGAGCGCAAGAGCAAATGCCTGGCGGATCTTGATGTTGTCAAACGGCTTGGCCAGATAGTTCATCGCAATGTAGTTGATCCAGAGTTGCGGCACCCGCTGGTATTCTCTGGCGAGTTTTCTCGCCTCCTCCAGGTTGGCCGAAGGGATGCTGGTGGTACTTACCTGACCGACTTGATAGGCCCTGTAGACCGTGTCTACTTCTTTGTAAAAGGGGAAGATGACCTTCTTCAATTGCGGCTTAGGCCCATAGTAGTTGGGATTAGGAGTAAAGACAATCCGATTGTTGTGGGTGTATTCTGACACCACAAAGGGACCCGCACCACCGCCTTCTGTGAGATGATCCGTGAACTTCTGGTTGCCATACCTGTCAATCAGGCTCTTCTGAACTACATAAGAGGACGAGTAGGTCAGTGCTTGCAGAAAGTAGGCAGCCTTCTTGCCCGCGACGATGACCACGGTGTTATCATCGGGGGTTTTGATGCTGCTCCCAATGATGGTCTTGATCTTGCCAGTGACCAACTTGTCAGCATCCTTGATGAGTGCCAGGTAGATCGGAGCCGTGGTCGACTTCACGGCTGGCTGCAAGGCCCGGTCAATGCTGTAGGCAACGTCCTTCGAGGTCAATGGACTGCCATCGCTAAACTTGAGGTTGGGTCGCAGACGGAATGTCCAAGTCAGACCATCATCAGCCAGCTCCCAGGACTGTGCCAGTTGGGGTTGCACCTCGAGATCATCGTCGAGTTGTACCAGACCAGTGAAGACCATGTTGATCGCCGTGATGGAGGGCAGGTCAGTCGAAAGAGCCGGATCGAACGTGGCGATGTCCGAGATGCCATCTTCTGGGTAAACGTACACCTGTTTGTTATCGGGAGCCTTCTGTGCTCCGCTTGGGCCGGAAGGACTTCCTGTGGTGCCTCCACAGGCAGAGATGAGTACAGCTCCCAGACACAAAAGGAGCAGCAGAGATCCAATGGTGAATTTCTTGTGAGATTGCATATGTGCCTCCTCCTTGTTCTGTGACGAGAGACGAAAGGTTCACAGTCCAAGCATACCGTCCCTGGATGAATTGAACCTGTGGAGTGACTGAGATGTAACTGAGAAGAGACTGATGCGTTTCTATGTCTACACCTTCTCAGCTCCATCTCCGCTATCTCACAGGTTCAATTCATCCAGGGACGGTATGCTTTCTTCATCTGGACTGACAGGAGTCAGGAAAGATCACATGCAACCTCTCTCTTTCAGATCCGCCGTTCCTCGTATACATTCTGGTCACTATGAAAAGCGCATCGAGATAAGTGACGGATCGCACTGATAGGCCGATTGGTGATAAGATAATAGCATCGCGCAAGAAGTCTTAAATGAGTAAAGGATCAAAACATTGGTAGACTTAAAAGATATCCAAGCAGCCCAGACCCGCATTACGAACTACATCCGGCGCACTCCAGTGATAGAAGCCAGACCCGTGAAGCAACCAGTATGCCAGGCGCAGGCACTCTATCTCAAGTTGGAGTGCTTGCAGATTACTGGCTCTTTTAAGGCGCGAGGCGCGGTTAACAAACTGCTTAGCCTTTCTTCGGAACAGCTTGCACATGGCCTTGTCACCGCTTCGGGTGGAAATCATGGCTTGGGAGTAGCTTATGCCGGGTGGCTGGCTAAAGTTCCTGTTACCATCTACCTGCCACACAGCACTCCTCTAGCTAAAGCTCAAAAGCTGGAGAGTTGGGGGGCCAGGGTGATCTTTGAGGGAGCGGTCTGGGACGAGGCGAACCAGGCAGCCCTGCAGGTCGCTGAGCGTGAAGGCTTGAACTACTTCCATCCCTTCGCCGATCCTGCAGTGATTGCCGGGCAGGGAACGATTGGCCTCGAAATTCTGGAAGCGGTGCCAGATATCGATCTGTTGCTGGTAGCCATTGGTGGTGGCGGTCTGATTAGCGGAGTCAGCATTGCGGCACGCAGTCTGAAACCGAACATCAAGGTAATAGGGGTTGAGCCGGTTGGGGCACCTGCGCTCTATGAAAGCCTGCGAGCAGGCCAACTGGTAGAACTGCCTCAGATTACCACAGTAGCCGGGACGCTTGCCACTCGCCGCAGCGCTGCCATCAACCTGGAGATCATTCGGCAGAATGTGGACAAGATTGTGCTGGTGACAGATGAAGAGATGCGAGAAGCAGCTCGCTGGCTCTGGTCTGAGCTGGGCGTGGCTGCCGAACTGAGCGGAGCGGCAGCCGTGGCGGCACTACTGTCAGGAAAGGTGTTACCTGAACCCTCCGAGAAGGTGTGTGCGTTGGTGTGCGGGGCGGGAACGGATGGTAGGGGTTAGCCCGCCCACAGCTAGCCCTCTTGATTGTAAATCCCAAAATTCTGAGGCTCATGATCAGGTTTGGTGAATCTGGCCATAAGCCGAAATTACCCCTTGCTTATCAAATTCATGACTCTCTCCTCTTCTCCAACCACTTCTTAATCCCTGCCTCTTTCCCCTGCTGCCCAGGTTCGTAGTAGTGGCGTCCCTTTAGTTTCTCTGGCAGATACTCCTGAAGTTGCACAGCTGGTGGCCTTTCAGGATCATCAATCTGCATCTGCTTATAGTAGTCATGGGCATATTTATAATCTTTGCCATAATCCAGGTCCTTCATCAACTGCGTGGGCGCATTGCGAATCCAGAGGGGAACAGGATCATTGCGCGTGTTCTGCACATCCTCCTGCACACGACTATACGCCTCATATAAGGCATTGCTCTTGGGAGCCGTTGCCAGGTGCACCACAGCCTGCGCCAGTGCCAGATTCGCCTCCGGCATACCTACAAAATGGATAGCCTGTTGAGCCGCTACACAGACGAGCAATGCTTGTGGATCCGCCATCCCTACATCCTCGGAGGCAAAGCGAATCAAGCGACGCACCACATAGAGCGGGTCCTCTCCCGCCTCAATCATCCTTCCCAACCAGTACAAACCAGCATCCGGATCCGAACCACGTAGCGCCTTATGCAGAGCGGAGATCATGTCATAGTGCTGCTCGCCGCTCTTATCATACAGCAGCGCCCGGTGTTGCATCGCATCCTCGACGATAGGCAGCGTGATATGAATGGGAGCATGCTGTCCTTTCTGTTCTTTCTGTTCTTTTTGCTCTCCCTGTCCTTTTGTTCCTTCCTGGTGCATACTCCCCTGAACTGCCAGTTCCAGCACATTCAGTGCAGTGCGAGCATCACCATTCGCAAAGACAGCGACCTGTTGCAGTGCATCCTCATCTATGCTTACTCCGAGCTGGCCCAATCCACGCTCCTTATCTTCCAGGGCACGTCGCAGGATAGTCAGGACGTGTTCTTCAGTCAGAGCATGCAGTGTGAAGACTCGGCAGCGAGACAAGAGAGCAGCATTGACCTCAAAGCTTGGATTCTCTGTCGTGGCTCCGATCAGTGTCACAACACCACGTTCTACATGGGGCAGCACCGCATCCTGTTGCGCCTTATTGAAGCGATGGATCTCATCGATAAACAGAATAGTTCGCTGTCGCGAGAACTGCCGAAGCTTCTGTGCCTCCTCTACCACTTTCCTCAGATCAGCCACCCCTGCTGAGACAGCGCTCAGCGAGACAAAACGTGCATTCGTCTGGCGAGCAATCACCTCTGCCAGGGTCGTCTTCCCGCTCCCTGGCGGTCCCCACAAGATCATCGAGGTAATCCGATCTCCCTCAATAGCGCGGCGCAATACTCGCCCCGGTGCCAACAGGTGCTCCTGTCCAAGAATTTCGTCAAGCGTGCGTGGACGCATACGTGAGGCTAAGGGCTCACCATGCGCCGGGCCTTGCGACATATTCTTTTTAGAGGTTGGAGGATTGTCCGACCCGAAGAGGGAGGATTGATCTGGCATACGCTCAACTCTTCCATACTATCAGGATATTTGATTTCCTTTATTATATCTCTCGACAGGCTATTTCCGATATGCTACACTTCCCCTTAGAATAAATCAGGTTGGAGGGTATTTTCTATGGCTGGTCCTTGGGATAATATATGGCAGGTGGTTTAGTCTTCAAGCAACCACATGAAAAGGAATGGTTCAACAGGAGGTTCGGTATGTACCAGGATATTCTAAAGGAATCATGGGTTTGGCAAGAAATTGAAGAAGAAGCTCGCGAGGGGGAACGTAAAGAGCAGCAGAGGTTGAGGTTGCAGGAGCAACGTCAAATACTCATGAGTTATGTGCAGACGAGGTTTCCAGAAATTACAGGTCTTGCGAAGCAATGCTCCGATGCCGTCCAAGACCCGGAGGTCTTGCCACTTGTGACCACCAAACTGTTCGCTGCTCAGACCAGTGAGGCGGCCAAGCAGATCTTCCTGAGTGTAAGTAAGGTTGAAGAGAAGTACTAAAGAAGCTTAGCAAACCTACAAAATACTCACAGGATCAATATCCACATACCACCCCGGAGCCTCAACCACCCTCAGCAAGGGATGCACATCAGGCCCACGCACGATCAACTGCCAGCGAAACTTCTCATCAATGCGCTCCATCAACGCTGGTGCAGGGCCAACAATGTCCGTTCCCGCCAGGCCTAGACGCTCAATCCAGTCTGTCAATTGTTCATGCAACAGCAAAGCCTCATTCTGGGCACGATGCCGGTTCTGATGACTGTAGGTAAATTTTACAAACTGGCGAAAAGGCGGATAACCGTAGCGACGACGTACCTCAATTTCAGCATTGTAGAACTCGTGGAAATCGTGGCGGGAGGCGGCATCGATACAAAAATGCAGTGGATTAAACGTCTGCATAATCACCCGTCCCGCCTCCTCACCACGTCCGGCCCGGCCAGCTACCTGCGTCAGCAGCGTAAATGAGCGCTCCGCGGCCGAGAAGTCCGGTAGAGTGAGCGCAATATCCGCAGAGACAACACCCACCAGCGTCACGCCAGGGAGATCAAGTCCCTTCGCAATCATCTGCGTGCCAATCATAATATCGGCCTCACGATTGGCGAAGCGGTCGAGTAGCTGCTCATGAGCGCGACGATTTTTCGCTGTATCACGATCCCAACGCAGTACACGCGCCGATGGGAAGAGACGCGCAATACTATTCTGTACTTTCTCGGTACCCAGGCCAAAGTAGCGCATACTCTGTTTATTGCACAGTGGGCAGACCAGCAATACCTTTGTGCGCCAGTTACAATAGTGACACAGTAGAATCCTCTCAGTCGAATGGTAGGTCAGTGGGATGTCGCAACGGTCGCACATCGCAACGTAGCCACACTCTCGACAAAGGATACAGCTTGCCGCCCCGCGACGGTTAAGGTAGAGGATAGCCTGCTGTCCTGTATTCAAAACGCGCTCAAGTTCGCTCTGCAAGCGACGACTGAAAATGCTGGTATTTCCCGCGTGCAGTTCGCTACGTAAGTCTACTATTTCGACGGGTGGCAGATCTGCTCCGATACGCCCTGGCAGTTCGACTAAACGATACCTACCTCGCTCTGTCCGGTAGAACGTTTCCACGGCTGGTGTGGCACTACCCAGTACCACCGGAATGTTCAGGATACGTCCCAATGCCAAAGCGGCCTCTCTTGCATGGTAGGTTGGTCGCCGCTCATCCTGCTTATAGGCCGGATCATGCTCCTCATCGAGAATCAGAATCCCCAGATCCGGCACTGGCGAGAAGAGCGCAGAGCGTGAGCCAACCACAACATCAACCTTGCCTGCCCGAATACGCCTCCATTCATCGTAGCGCTCTCCATTACTGAGAGCGCTATGAATAATCGCCACACGTCCAGGAAACCGCCCTGCAAAACGCTGCACCGTCTGTGCTGTCAGCGCAATCTCCGGCACAAGCACAATACCCCGCTTCCCTCGCCCAATAATGGCAGCCAGGGCCTGGAGGTAAACCTCGGTCTTGCCACTTCCAGTGACGCCATGAAGAAGGATAGGTTTTGGGTGGGAATGATGGGTCTGATCGGGGTCGTGGCCCCCCGCCCCCTGGCACCCACAAGGGGTGCCACTACTATGGACGGATGAATCGCTCGGCGTAGGCATAGTAGTGGCACCCCTTGTGGGTGCCAGGGGGGATGGGGTGGGTGGCATGTTTTCGATGGGTGCCAGGCTTGTGGGTATCAAGCCACTTAAAATCTCATCCAGTGCCTTCTTCTGATCACTCGTAAGTGACAACGGTTTCGTCCCCGGAATGACGCGGTCCTGCAAAGGGTCTCGCTGCACCTCGATATCTCCGATGGCAATGATCCCTTCCTGTACCAGTGTCTCTAATTCCGCCTTGCTCAGACCACTGGCCTTACAGAGTTTAGCAGGTGTCCAATACCCACTGATACGATTCCCATGCGATTCGTTCCTGCTATATAGAAGCAGATCAACAGCCGCCAGTTGATGCTGAGCCAGCAGACCAACCTTATTCTTTGGAGTGAGCATAAGAGTGCTGGCAACTTCAGGCAGTGCCCACGGATCCGGCATACCCTTTTTGGCTTTCGGTCGACGACGTACATTATCAGGTGCCATGCTGGTCGGTGAAGGCTCTGGCAGGCTTTCACGCAATCGCGTCTCTGTACGCTGCCTCCATGCCTCCAGTGCTTCTCCCTGTGCAATCAGGCGCACAACAGCCTGCCGACGAGGCTTCGCCTGTGGAGCCTGCAATTGTGGCTCCCGCTCGATCGAACCACTTGCCAGCGCCTCCTGCAAGATTGCCTTTGCCTTCGTCGGTCCCAGCATCTCCTTCAATCGTTCAACGTCGAGTTCTCTCTCTTCTAACAGCAGACCAACAAGAGCCTGAACCTGCAGGGGCATCCCTGGTGAATTTTTTTTGCCATCGTTGACCTCACCTAGTTCGTTTTTCACAAGTTGGAGAACCACCCGCGAACGTTGCATCAGGCCAGGGGGAAGCATCATCACCGCAACCTGTGCCAGCGAAGTCACATAGTACTCGGCTATCCATTCAGCCAGCGCTCGCTGGTGAGGTAATAATGCAGGTTCAGGATCAAGGATGGTGCGGATTGGACGAAGGTCAGACCTGCTATCTGTCTCTCCCTCAGTATCATCCTCAAGAATCTTCCACACAATCCCCTCGACAAGACGCTCTCCATAAGGAACAGCAACCAGTTGTCCCAAACGCATTTCAGCTTCAAGTTCGGCTGGAACCAGGTAGGTGAGCAACGGCTGTTCGTTATGCCAGCTGGCGGCAGAGGTCAATATCTCGGCAAGCACTAGCGCCTCCCAAATTCGCGTTCCAGGGCTGACAGACTGAAATGGACCATTGTCGGACGACCATGGCAACAGCTATAGGGAGCTGAAGTCTGCTCTAACTGTTCGATCATCTCGCGCATCTCGTTCACAGTCAGGAAATAGTTGCCCTTGATTGCTGCTTTACAGGCCACATTTGCCAGGGCATGCTCCTCCCAGGTCTCACTATGTCCAGGATTTTCAGGTGCCGTCAAATCCGCCAGCAGATCATGTAATGAACGCGCAGTCATCTGCTTGACCAATACATTCGGCACTGCTCTTGCCACGAGACTGCTATCCTGTATTTCCAGGTTGAAGCCAATCTGCTCCAACTGTTGCAAGTGCTCTTCAATCGCCTCCAACTCTGCTGGTGCAAGCTCAAAACGTAGCGGCGTAAGCAGCAATTGCGAGATGGGAGTCTTCGCCCGCAACGCCGCCAGCATACGTTCCAGCAAAATACGCTCATGTGCCGCATGCTGATCAACCAGGTACAAACCTTCCGGTCCCTCCGCAACGATATAGCTCTGCAGGAGTTGACCAAGCACCCGCAAAGGAGGAATACGCCGGGATTGTTGTGGTGTGATACCCTCCGCGGCATCCACACCGCCCCTGGCACCCACAAGGGGTGCCACTACTATGCTACGGTTGGGACCCGAACCTTCGTCCATCGTAGGGGCCCGATTTATCGCGCCCTCCCTTGTGGGTGCCACGGACCACGGGTGCCACAGACCACCATGCCATGGGGGCGCGGATGCCAGGCTCTAGACTTAGCCCATATTCTGCAAAAACCGTGCAACCGTCCGAATGCCCTTGAAAAACTGCGAGAGCGAATACTTCTCGTTCGGTGCATGCAGATTATCATC
>WNGG01001412.1_pt1 | contig 40501 bp, 40 predicted proteins | sample 5400661 | NCBI WGS metagenome assembly WNGG01 (sample SAMN13153372, study PRJNA577476) | soil metagenome | isolation source: 100 cm soil or saprolite under Garry oak tree replicate 1 | place: USA:California | collected 2016-06-15
GGCCTGCCCGGCGTGCAGCTCTACGGGGCGCTGGCGGGGCTGCGCGACGAGCGCGTGCGCTTCATCACCACGCGGCACGAGCAGGCCACCACCTACATGGCCGACGGCTACGCGCGCGCCGGCGGTGGCTTCGGCACCGCCCTCGTGGTGCCGGGGCCCGGCCTGCTCAACGCGGCGGCGGGGCTGTCCACCGCGTACGCGGCCAGCTCGCCCGTGCTGATGCTCTGCGGCCAGGTGCCGAAGCGGAACATCGGCCGCGACGTCGGCGTCCTCCACGAGGTCAACGACCAGATGGACGCGATCGCGCCCGTCACGAAGTGGCGACGCCGTGTGCTGGAGGTCTCCGACGTGCCGGGCGCCGTGCGCGCGGCGGTGCGACAGCTCAAGACCGGACGGCCGCGCCCCGTGCACCTGGAGTTCCCGCCGGACGTGCTCGAGGAGGAAGGCGAGGCGACGCTCCTGCCGCCCGCCGAGATCGACCGCGCGGCGGCGCCCGAGCCCACGATCGCGCGCGCGGCGCAGATGCTGCTGGCCGCGCAGCGCGCCGTGATCTACGCGGGCGGCGGCGCGGTGACGGGCGACGCGCACGAGGCGCTCGTCGCCATCGCCGAGCACCTGCAGGCGGGGATCGCCACCACCGCCGAGGGCAAGGGCGTGGTGAACGACGCCAACGACCTCTCGCTCGGCGCCGGGCTGTGGCCCAAGAATCCGCTGCGGCGCTGGCTCGACGCCGCCGACCTCATCCTCGTCGTCGGCTCGCGGCTTCAAGTTTCGGGGTTCCAGCCGACTCAGCAGGTGATCCAGGTCGACGTCGACCCCGACGAGATCGGACGCAGCCACGGCCTGACGTTCGGCCTCGTGGGCGACGCGCGGCTGACGCTCGAGCGCCTGCTCGAGCGGCTGCGCGCCTCGGCCCCGCGGCCCTCGCGCAAGGCCGAGCGCGAGGCGCTGCGCGCGGAGATGGCGGCGCTCGACACGACCGAGCCCAACGCGCCCATCTTGAAGTCGCTGCGCGCGGGCACGCCGGAGGACGCGATCGTCATCGCCGGCATGACCCAGATCGGCTACTACTCGCGGCCGTTCTGGCCGGTCTTCCGGCCGCGCACGTACCTGAACTCGTCGTACTCCGGGAACCTCGGCTTCGAGTACCCGACCGCGCTGGGCGCCAAGGTCGCGCAGCCCGACCGGCCCGTGGTCGCCATCTGCGGCGACGGCGGCTTCATGTACAACGCGCAGGAGATGTCGACGGCGGTGAAGTACGGCATCAACGTCGTCGCCGTGGTGTTCAACGACGAGGCCTACGGCAACGTCGCGCGCGACCTCGACGAGGCGTGGGGCGGCGCGTGGGAGGCCGATTTCCGCAACCCCGACTTCATGAAGCTCGCCGACGCCTACGGTGTGGCCGGCCTGCGCACCGAGAAACCGACCGAGGTCGGCGATCTCGTGCGCCGAGCGATCGCGCTCAACCGTCCGGCGCTGATCGAGGTGCGCGTGGGCCGCATGCCGCGCCCGCCGTTCTTCATGCCGCTCAAGGCGCCCGACAAGTACAAGACGTGATGGACGCGCCGGCGCGAGTCCTCGAGCTGATCGGGCGCGCGATGGGTCGCTTCTCGATGCTGCGTCCCGGCGACCGCGTGGCCGTGGGCGTGTCGGGCGGCAAGGACAGCCTCTGCCTGCTCGACGCGCTCCTGGCCTATCGGACGCGCGCGCCGTTCGCCTACGACGTGGTCGCGGTCACGATCGAGCAGGGAAAATTCAAGAGCGACATCCGCGCTCTGGAGCCCGCGATCCGCGACATGGGCGTGCGCTGGGTCGTGAGCGACGAGCCCGCGACGCTGGCGCTCGTGAAGGACGGCGTCCCCCACGGCTGTGACGTGTGCAGCCGCCACCGCCGCCGCGCGCTCTACCGGCTGGCCGCGGAGCTGGAATGCACGACGCTGGCGCTCGGGCACACGGCGGACGACTGCGCGGAGTCGCTGCTGCGCAACATCCTCTTCAACGGCCGGATCGCCTCGCTGCCGCCCGTGGCCGTCTCGCGCAAGGGCATGCTGCGCCTGGTGCGGCCGCTCGTGTTCGTCACCGAGGATCTGACCGCCGCCTACACCCGCGCGCGCGGGCTGGCGACGGTGGGCTGCGCGTGCTCGGACAAGCCGAGCGTGCGCGGTGAGATCCGCGCGTTTCTGCGGACGCTGCGCGCGCGGCACCCGGGCGTGGCAGACTCCGTCACCGCCGCGCTCGGCAACGTGAATCCCTATACTCTCTTCGACGCTACCCTCGAGAAGTCGGGCGCAGAGCGGGTCGAGGAGCGCCCCGGCTTCGCCGGGGCGTGACGAGCGTTGGGGGGTGTGGGGGGCCATCCGGGGCCCCCCTCGTCCGATTGTCCCGCTGGGCCGTCCTGGTCCTCGTCACGCTGGCCCATGCGCTCGGCGCGCTGGCCGTGCTCTCCGTCGCGCCGCTCTCACCGTTCCTGCTGGACGCGCTGCACCTGAGCCGCGCGCAGGTCGGGCTCCTGCTGCCCGCCGTCTACCTGGGCGGCGTGCTGATGTCGCTGCCGGCGGGCTGGCTCACCGATCGGCTCGGCGTGCGCGTCACGCTCGGCGTCGGCCAGGCCGTCATCGGCGTCCTCGTGCTCGTCGCCGCGCTGGCCGGCAGCCTCGGCACGCTCCTCGCCTGCCTCGTGCTGGCGGGCTTCGGTTTCAGCGTGCTCAACCCCGCCACGGGCAAAGCGGTGCTCGAGTGGTTTCCGCCGCACGGACGCGGTCTCGCCATGGGCATCAAGCAGACGGGCCTCACGCTCGGCGGCCTCGTCGGCGCGCTGGCGCTGCCGCCGCTGGCGCTCGGCGCCGGCTGGCGCTCGGCGCTTGCGGCGGGCGGCGCGCTCGCGCTCGTGTCGGCGGCGGTGACGCTGGTCGCGTATCGCACGCCCGCCGCCCGGAGCCCTGCGGCGCCGGCGCCGTGGCCGCGACTCGGCGAGCTGCGCGTCTTCCTGCGCCGGCCGGGCGTGATCGTCGTGTTCCTCTCGGGGCTCGCGCTCTCGGTGGCGCAGTCCTCCGTGCTCGCGCACCTGGCCATCTACGCGCGCGAGACGTTCGCGCTCTCGCCCGTCGCCGCCGGCCAGATGCTGGCGCTCGCCCAGGCGGGCGGCACCGCCAGCCGGCTCGCCTGGGGCGCGATCAGCGACCGGTCATTCGGCGGGCGCCGCCGACCGGGCGTCGTCGTCAATGCGCTGATCGGCGCCGGCGCCTACGCGCTGCTCTCGCTCGGCGACCGGCTGCCCACCGCGGGCCTGGTGCCGCTGGCGCTCGTCGCCGGCGTGGGCGCGTTCGGCTGGGTCGGGCTCTACTTCGCGCTGGTGGCGGAGATCGGCGGCGCGCGCTACGCCGGGCTGCTCACGGGCGTCGCCGTCGCGTTCGCGTGGAGCGGCGTCCTCGTCGGGCCGCCCGTCTTCGGCCTGCTGGTGGACCGCACGGGCTCCTACGCGTGGCCATGGCTGGGGCTGGCCGCCATCGGCCTCGGCGTAGCCGCGACGCTGCCGCGGCCGGCGCAGCTCGTCCAGCGGGAGCCCAGGTGACGATCGTCGACGTCGTCGTCGCCATCCTGATGCTCGCCGGCCTCGTCGGCGCGATCCTGCCCTTCCTGCCCGGGGCGCCGCTGATCTTCGCCGGCGCGCTGCTCTACGCCCTCGCCACCGACTTCACGCCCATCGGCGCCGGCCGGCTCGCGATCCTCGCCGCGCTCGGCGTGCTGGCGTGGGCTCTCGAGCATGTGGCGGGCGTGGTGGGAGCCCGCCGAGCCGGCGGCAGCCGCGCCGCCGTCGTCGGCGCGACGCTCGGCCTGCTGGTCGGCGTGATGGTGGCGCCGATCGGCCTGCTGCTCGGACCGCTCATCGGCGCGATCGCCGGCGAGCTCCTGGCCGGCCGCGCGCCCGGCCCCAGCGTGCGCACCGGCGTGGGCGCCGCGCTCGGCGTGCTCACGGGCGTCGTCGCGCACTTCGCGCTGGCGCTCGTCATGGTGGCGCTCTTCGTCTGGTGGGTGTGGCAGGGGTAAGGTGTGAGAGAGAGGTGGTCATGAGCGTCCGGCCCCGCGAGGCGCGCGTGCAGGAAATCGGCCGCGAGATCTTTGATCGCGTCGCCGCCGACCGCCAGGCGTTCTATTCTGCCGACCGCTGGACCGCCGCGCTCTTCGCGTGGTCGCTCGCTCACGAGGAGGCCAAGCTCCAGCTCTTCCGTTTCGTCGACGTGCTCCCCGCCCTCGACAGCGACCGCGATCTCGTCCGCCACCTGCGCGAGTACTTCGAGGGGCGTGACGCGCCGTACGCCGGGCTCCTCCACACGGCGCTCGGCGTCGCGCGCGTGGCCGGCCGGCTCGGCGACGCCGTCGTCGGCATGATGCTGCGCGAGACCGTGCGCCGCCTGGCCCGGCGCTTCATCGCGGGCAGCACGCCGGAGGAGGCGCGCCGCGCGGCCCTCGACGCCCGGCGCGCCGGGCAGGCGTTCACGCTCGATCTCCTCGGCGAGGCGTGCCTGAACGACGTCGAGGCCGATGCCTACGAGGCGCGCTACGTCGAGCTGGTCGAGACGCTCGGCCGCGAGGCCCCGCGCTGGCCGTCGGCGCCGCGGCTCGACACGGCGCCGTGGGGCCCGGTACCGCGCGTGAACGTCTCCGTGAAGATCTCGGCGCTCCACCCCTGGCTCGAGCCCGCCGATCCCGAGGGCTCGGCGGCGGCGGTGAGGGCGCGGCTGCGCCCGATCCTCCGGGCGGCGCGCGCGCGCGGCGCGCACATCCACGTCGACATGGAAGACCGCCGCCTGCGCGACCTCACGCTGCGTATCTTCATGGAGCTGGCCGACGAGGCGGAGTTCCGCCACGAGCGCAACCTCGGGATCGTGCTCCAGGCCTACTTGAAGGACGCCGAGGCCGACGCGCGACGGCTCATCGCGTGGGCGCGGCGGCGCGGCACGCCGGTCAGCGTGCGGCTCGTGAAAGGCGCGTACTGGGACTACGAGACGGCCCACGCCGAGCTCGAGCACTGGCCGGTGCCCGTCTTCGAAACGAAGTCGGAGACCGACGCCTCGTTCGAGCGCCTGACCCGGCTGTTCCTGGAGCACGCCGAGGCGATCGACCTCGCCGTCGGCAGCCACAACATCCGCTCGATCGCCCACGCGCTGGCCGCTCGCGAGGCGCACGGGCTGCCCCAGGGCCAGGTCGAGTTCCAGGCGCTCTACGGGATGGCTCAGCCGCTGGTCCGCGCCTTGACGGAACGCGGCGAGCGCGTGCGGATCTACATGCCGTTCGGCGAGCTGATCCCGGGCATGGCGTACCTCGTGCGCCGGCTGCTCGAGAACACGTCCAACGAGTCGTTCCTGCGCCGCGGCTTCGCCGAGCACGAGTCGCCCGACGCGCTGCTGGCCGACCCGGAGCAGATCCGCGTCGCGCCCCCGCCCAGGGTGCCTCAGGATTTCGAGAGCGAGCCGCACGCCGACTTCACGCGCGCGGCCGTCCGCGACGACTTCGCCGCCGCCCTGGCCGCCGTGCGCTCACGTCTGGGCGGCGATCACCCGCTCGTGATCGACGGCCGACGCGTACCAACGGCCGAATTCATCGTCTCCGTCAACCCCTCGCGCGCCGGCGAAGTCGTGGGGCGCGTGGCGGACGCCGGCGCCGCCGAGGTCGACCGCGCGGTGGCGGCGGCGGCCCGCGCGTTCCCCGCCTGGCGCGACGCCGGCGCCGAGGCGCGCGCCGAAGCGCTGGGGCGCGTGGCGGTCGGGCTGCGCGAGCGCCGCTACGAGCTGGCGGCCTGGATCGTCTACGAGGCGGGCAAGCCCTGGGCCGAGGCCGACAGCGACGTCGCCGAGGCGATCGATTTCGTCGAGTACTACCGCGCCCAGGCCCGCCAGCTCCAGCGGCCCCTGACCCTCGGACGGCGCCGCGGCGAGGTCAACCACTACACGCGCGAGGGGCGCGGCGTGGTGGGCGTGATCGCGCCCTGGAACTTCCCCCTCGCGATTCTCACCGGGATGACCTCCGCCGCGCTCGCCACGGGCAACACCGTCGTCATGAAGCCCGCCGAGCAGACGCCGGTGATCGCGGCGCGGCTGATGGAGGTGTTCGAGGCGGCGGGGCTGCCGCCGGGGGTCGTGAACTACGCGCCCGGGCGCGGCGAGGTGGCCGGCGACCGGCTCGTGAGGCATCCCGACGTCGCGCTGATCGCCTTCACCGGCTCGCAGGAGGTCGGCACGCGCATCTACGCGACCGCGGCGGCGACGCCGGGGACCAGGATGCTCAAGCGTGTCGTCGCCGAGATGGGCGGCAAGAACGCGATCATCGTGGACGACGACGCCGACCTCGACGAGACGGTGCAGGGCATCCTCACCTCGGCCTTCAGTTACGCCGGCCAGAAGTGCTCGGCGTGCTCGCGCGTGATCGGTGTCGGCCGCGTGTACCCGCGGCTCGTCGAGCGGCTGGCGGAGGCGGCGCGGACGCTGCCGATGGGCCCGGCCGAGGTCCCGGGGATCGTGGTCGGCCCAGTGATCGACGAGGCGTCGCGCGAGCGCATCCTGTCCTACGTCGATCTCGGCAAGCGGCTGGCGCGGCCCGTGCTGCTGCGCGAGCCGGATGCCGCGCTCGACGCGCTCGGCGGCTTCTACGTCGCGCCGGCGATCTTCGCCGAGGTGCCGGTGAGCTGCGCGCTGGCGCGCGAGGAGATCTTCGGGCCCGTGCTCTCCTGCCTGCCGGCGGCGACCTTCGAGGAGGCGCTGGAGATCGCCACGGGCCTGGACTACGCGCTGACGGGCGGCGTCTTCTCACGGAGCCCGGTGCGGCTGGCGCGCGCGCGCCAGGCCTTCCGCGTCGGCAACCTCTACATCAACCGCGCCACCACCGGCGCCCGGGTCGGCCGCCAGCCGTTCGGCGGGCGGCAGCTCTCAGGCATCGGCTGCCAAGCGGGTGGTCCGGACTACCTCGTGCAGTTCATCGAGACGCGCGTGGTCACCGAGAACACGCTGCGCCGGGGATTCGCCTCGAACGAATTGGCGTAGCATCGAGGGGCTTGGGGGCCATTTCGGGGCGAGTCGTCCCCTGACCGTGCGAAGCCCCCATGTTCGCGGCCGCGCGCCGAAGCGCGCGACCGGATCAGGCGCGCGCTCGGGTCGGACGGAGCGCAGGGCCCAAGCCTCGCGTGACCGTCGTCGGTCTCGCCTGGCGATGGAACAGGGCGCACCAGCGGCGGTTGTCTTCGCCGCCGGCCTCACCGCTGCCAGCTGGATAGCTTTCCATCGCAACGGCCTCGTCGTCGAGGCCGCCCGAGGCCGGAGTGTGCGCGGAGCACCAGCGTACGTCGAGAATCTCCAGACCCGGATCGGTATCGGGCTCGCAGGCGGGACAGTACGGCCGAGCGACGGAAGGTGTATCCCTGATGGGCTCCGTCAATGAATCATGGCGAGAATTTTCATCGTCGCCATCTCCTATCAACCACCATAGCAAACATTCCCGCTCGAACGTTAGTACGAACTGCGCTCCTATCGGTCCAACGGCTTCCCGGAGGCCGGCGTTCCCGGTATCCTCGCGGCCGTGACACCCCGCTGGGGCCTCACCGTCCCCCTCAACGGCATCCCGCTGGCGGCGCACGAGCCCGTCTTCCGCGCGGCGGAGGCGCTCGGCTACACCGATTTCTGGTCCGCCGAGTCCGACGTCGATCCGTGGATCGTGCTGGGGCTCGGCGCGGCGTGGACGACGCGCGCCACGCTCGGCACCGCGATCGTCGGGGCGTTCACGCGCGGCCCCGCCATCATCGCGATCGGCGCCGCCGCCATGGGCGAGGCCGCGCCCGGACGGTTCGTGCTCGGCATCGGCTCCGGCAGCAACGTCACCGTCGAGCGCTGGAACGGCGGGCGCTTCGAAAAGCCGCTCACGCGCGTCACGGAGGTGGTGAAGGCCGTGCGGCAGGCGCTCGACGGCGAGGCGATGGCCGTGCAGGGCGAGACGCTGAGCGTCTCCGGCTTCAGGCTCGGCCGCCCGCTGCCGGCGCGCGTGCCGATCTACGTGGCGGCCCTCCAGGAGCGGATGGTGCGGCAGGCCGTGCGCGTCGCCGATGGCGTCATCACCAACTGGCTTTCGGCCGAGGACGTCAGGCAGGTGGCCGCGGTCGTGCGCGACGAAGCTCGCAAGGTGGGCAAGGATCCCGAGACCTATCCGATCGTGTGCCGGATCAGCGTCTGCCCGACGATGCAGCCGGGCAGCGAGGCGCGGGCCCGCGAGCAGTTCCGCCGCGCGGTGACCGCGTATTTGAACGTGCCGGTCTATCGGCGCTTCCACCAGTGGCTCGGCCGTGGCCCGGCGCTGGGCGAGATGAACGCGAAGTGGGACGCCGGCGACCGCAAGGGCGCGCTCGCCGCCGTCCCCGAGCGCGCGATCGACGAGCTGGCGGTGATCGGCACGCCCGCGCACTGCCGCGAGACGCTGCGACGCTACGTCGCCAGCGGCGTGACGGTGCCGGTCGTCAACTTCATGAGTCTCGAGACCGAGGCCGCGGCGCGTGCCGAGGAGAGCCGCGCCTATCTGAAAGCGCTGGCGCCGGGCTTGCCTTGACGCCACGCCCGACGCTCGTCTAGCCTCGGCGCGTGTCGGCGATCTCCGTCCGCGGAGTCAGCAAGGCGTGGGGCCAGACGCGCGCGGTCGACGAGGTCTCGTTCGAGGTGGGCGTGGGCACGCTCGCCGTCTTGCTCGGCCCCTCGGGCTGCGGCAAGTCCACGACGCTGCGACTGATCGCCGGGCTCGAGCAGGTCAGCGCCGGGCGCATCCTCATCGGTGACGTCGACGTCACCGCGCTGCCGCCCGTCCGTCGCAACCTCGCGATGGTCTTCCAGTCCTACGCGCTCTTTCCACACCTCAGCGTGGCCGAGAACATCGTCTTCGGGCTGCGCGTGCGGCGCGTGCCCTCGGCCGAGCGCGCGCGGCGGCTGGCGCGCGTGGCCGAGCTGCTCGGGCTCGAGCAATTGCTCGAGCGCAAGCCCTCGCAGCTCTCGGGCGGCCAGCAGCAGCGCGTGGCGCTCGGGCGCGCCATCATCGCCGAGAAGCCCGTGTGCCTGATGGACGAGCCGCTCTCCAACCTCGACGCGCAATTGCGCGTGGAGATGCGGCGCGAGATCCGGGCGCTGCAGCAGAAGCTCGGGATGACGATGGTCTACGTCACCCACGACCAGACGGAAGCCATGACCATGGCCGACCAGGTCGTGCTGCTCCGGAGCGGCCGCGTCGAGCAGGACGCGCCGCCGGCCGAGCTGTACGCACGCCCGGCCACCGCCTTCGCCGCGCGCTTCATCGGCACGCCGCCGATGAACCTGCTGCGTCTCGCGAGCTCACCCGGTCATCTGGTCGGCGTGCGCCCGGAAGACGTGCGGTTCGCCGACGGCGGCCTGCCGGTGCGCGTGACGAGCGTGGAGTACCTGGGCGCGGACTCCATCGTGGCCTGCGCAGCGGGGGCCGAAACCCTGGCCGTGCGCGTGGCCGGCCGCGTCGAGCTGGCCGAGGGCAAGCACGCGCACGTGGCGTGGGCGCCCGAAGCCCAGCATCTGTTCGACCTCGAGACGGGGAGGACAATCCCATGACATTCGCGAGAGCGGCGGCGACGACGCTGGCGCTCGGCCTCGCCCTGCTCGCCGGCATCGCGCTGGCCCAGCCGACGACCGAGATCACGTTCTACTATCCGATCGCCGTCGGCGGCCCGATCACCAGGATCGTCGACGGCTACGCCGAGCAGTTCAGCAAGGAGCACCCCTCGATCCGCGTGAAGCCCGTGTACACGGGCACCTATCAGGAGTCCATCGTCAAGGCGCTCACCGCCTACCGGAGCGGCGAGCCCCCGACGACGGCGATCTTGCTCTCGACCGACATGTTCACGCTGATCGACGAAGACGCGATCGTGCCGTGGGACGAGCTGGCGAAGGCCGCGGACGAGGCGGCGTGGATGAAGGCGTTCTTCCCCGCGTTCATGAAGAACAGCCAGACGGGCGGCAAGACGTGGGGCATCCCCTTCCAGCGCTCGACGATCGTCCTCTACTGGAACAAGGAGATCTTCAAGGAGGCCGGCCTCGATCCCAACAAGCCGCCGGCCACCTGGGCCGAGCAGGTCGAGCTCGCGAAGAAGCTGACGAAGCGCGACGCGAGCGGCAACGTCACGCGCTGGGGCGTCCAGGTCCCGTCGTCGGGCTTCCCGTACTGGCTCTTCCAGGGCTTCACGACCCAGAACGACGTGCTCCTGATGAACGAGGCGGGCACGCAGACGCACTTCGACGACCCGAAGGTCATCGAGGCGCTCCAGTACTGGGTGGACCTGAGCGCCAGGCACAAGGTCATGGCGCCGGGCGTGATCGAGTGGGGCACGACGCCGAAGGACTTCTTCGAGAAAAAGACCGCGATGATGTGGACGACCACCGGCAACCTCACCAACGTCCGCAACAACGCCAGGTTCGAGTTCGGCGTGGCGATGCTGCCCGCCGGACGGCACCGTGGCTCGCCGACGGGCGGCGGCAACTTCTACGTGTTCAAGAAGGCCCCGGCGGCGCAGCAGCAGGCCGCCGTGAAGTTCGCGAAGTGGATGACGTCGCCCGAGCGCGCTGCGCAGTGGGGCATCGACACCGGCTACGTCGCCGTGCGGCTCGACGCCTGGCAGACGGCGGCGATGAAGAAGTACGTGGCCGACTTCCCCGCCGCCGCCGTCGCGCGCGACCAGCTGCAGTACGCCGTGGCCGAGCTCTCGACGCACGAGAACCAGCGCGTGACCAAGGCGCTCAACGACGGGCTGCAGGCCGCGCTGACGGGCGCCAAGTCGCCGGCGCAGGCGATGAAAGACGCGCAGGCCGAGGCCGAGCGGATCCTGAGGCCGTACCGCCGCTGATGAACCGCAACCTCACCGGCTGGCTGCTCTTGCTGCCCGCCGCCCTGTTGCTCGTCACGTTCACGCACTACCCCGCCCTCGGCACGCTGTATCACTCGCTCTTCTCGACGCCGAAGGCCGGGCGCGCGGCCGTGTGGGTCGGCCTGGACAACTACCAGGCGATGGCGGCCGATCCGGTCTTCTGGCAGTCGCTGAAGAACAACCTGCTCTTCGCGCTCGGCACGATCCCGACGTCGATCGCGCTGGCGCTCGCGATGGCGCTGCTGGTCAACGGCAAGCTTCGCGGGCGCGCGTTCTTGCGCCTGTCGTACTTCACGCCGACGATCCTGCCGATGATCGCCGTCGCCAACATCTGGCTGTTCTTCTACACGCCCGGCTACGGGCTGCTCGAGCAGGTCACGGGCCTCTTCGGCCTGCCGACCCACAACTGGCTCGGCAGCCGCGACACCGCCCTCGCCTGCCTGATCGCGGTGACGATCTGGAAGGAGGCCGGCTTCTTCATGATCTTCTACCTGGCGGCGCTGCAGTCGATCGCGCCCGTGCTGGGCGAGGCGGCGTCGCTCGAGGGCGCGGGGCGCTGGTACTTCTTCCGCCGGGTGACGTTCCCGCTGCTGATGCCCACGACCCTCTTCGTCCTCGTGAACGCCGTGATCAACTCGTTCCGGCTGGTGGACCACATCGTGGTGATGACGCGCGGCGGCCCCGACAACGCGTCCCAGCTGCTCCTCTATTACATCTACGACGTCGGCTTCAAGTTCTGGGACACGGCGTACGCGGCGGCGCTGACCATGGTGCTGCTGGTGATCCTGGCCGCGTTCGCGCTCGGGCAGTTCGTGCTGCTCGATCGCCGGGTCCACTACCGGTGAGACATCCTGTATCAACCCCGCCGGGCCGCCTCGTCGAGACGCTGGCCGCCTGGCTGCTGGGCGCGCTGTGGCTGCTGCCGCTGGCGTACGCGGTGTGGACGGCGTTCCATCCGCGCGAGTTCTCCGCGCGCTTCGTCCCGACGGCGCCGCTGACGCTGCTCAACTTCGTGGAGGCGTGGAACGCGGCGCCGTTCGCGCGGTATCTCGTCAACACGGTCGCCCTGGTCACGATCATCCTGGTCGCTCAGCTGCTGCTGTGCACGCTGGCCGCCTACGCCTTCGCCCGCTACGAGTTCGTCGGGCGCGACCTCGCGTTCCTGCTCGTGCTGGTGCAGCTGATGATCATGCCGGACGTGCTCATCGTCGAGAACTATCGGACGATGAATCGCCTCGGTCTCGTCGACACGATCGTCGCCATCGGCCTGCCGTACATGGCCTCGGCCTTCGGCATCTTCCTGCTGCGGCAGACCTTCAAGACGGTGCCGAAGGAGCTGGACGAGGCCGCGCGCGTGGAGGGCGCCGGCGCGCTGCAGACGCTCTGGAAGGTCTACGTGCCGCTGGCGCGGCCGGTCTACGTCGCCTACGCGCTCGTGTCCGTCTCGTATCACTGGAACAACTTCCTCTGGCCGCTCATTGTCACCAACTCGGTCACCTCGCGCCCGCTGACGGTCGGCCTCCAGGTCTTCTCGTCCACCGATCAGGGGGTGGACTGGTCCATCATCACGGCCGCCACCCTGCTGACCTCGGCCCCCCTGCTGGGCGCCTTCCTGCTCTTCCAGCGCCAGTTCGTGCAGTCGTTCATGCGCGCGGGGATCCGCTAGCGCTTGGGTTAGAGTGGAATGATGCAGGCAACGGCGCCGCGAATCGGGGTCGGCGAGCCCGCGCCGCTCTTCGCGCTGCCCTCGATCCAGGGGGCGACGGTGGACCTCGCCGCGTATCGCGGCCGGCTCAACGTCATCGTCTGGCTCTCCCGCGGCTTCACGTGTCCGTTCTGCCTGATGTACATGGACGGCATCCGCGCCGGCTACGAGCAGCTGCTGGGCACGGGGAGCGAGGTCATCCAGGTGGCCCCCAACCTGCTCGAATCCGCCCGCCACTTCTTCGCCGACTCGGCGGCGCCGTTTCCCTTCGTCTGCGATCCCGACAAGCGGCTCTACGCGATGTACGGGCTCGGCGATCGCGGCGCGCTGGACGCGAGCCGCGCGGCGGTGGTGAGCTTCTCGCGCGCGCTCGCGTCGGGCGACGGCGGGACGTGGACGCGCGGGGCGTGGCTCGACGTGGTGAACCGCAACTTCGTGCGCCGCCTCCACCACCACGCGATGACCGCGCTCGAGCAGGGCGTCTTCGTCGTGGACCGGCAGGGCGTCATCCGCTACGTCTCCATCGTCGGCCCGATCGACCCGGTCCCGGACGGCGCGCAGCTGACCGACCTGGTGCGCGAGCACTGCGGGCTCGAGGCCCAGCCGACGTGAGCCTCGCCGAGCGGCTCACGCGGTTGGGCGAGCTGCTCGTGACGATGTCCGGCTCGCCGGTGCCGACCCACCTCTTCCAGACGCTGGCCGACAACGCCGGTGGTCCGCTGCCGAACGACTACCTGGCGGTGTGTCTGGCCGACGCCGAGCAGGGCGGCTACCTCGTGCACTCGCTGGCGGCGCTGCCGGATCGGAGCACGCTCGCCGCCCGCGTCTTCGGACCGCACGAGGGCCTGCCCGGGCGCGCCATGCGCACCGGACAGCCGTGCGTGGTCGGCGACCTCGGTGGCGCCGACGGAGGGGTCGCCGATCTCGAAGGCGCGCTGGCGCGCGCCGGGCTGCGCGCCGGCCTCGTGGTGCCCGTCCGCCGCGGCCTCGAGATGCTCGGCGCGCTGCTCTTCGCGAGCCGCGCGCCCGACGCCTACGCGCAGGAGGACGTCCAGATCGCGACGCTCATCGCCAGCGGGCTGTCGGCGGCGCTGGAGACATCACGCGCGTACCAGGCGCTGGCCGACGAGCGCAGCACGCTGGCCGCCGTCCTCGGCAGCACCGCCGACGCCGTCCTCATGGTCAATCTCGACGGCATCGTGCTGCTGGCCAATCCCGCTGTGCGCCCGATGCTCGGGCTCGTGCCGGAGACCCTGCTGGGCCGGCTGCTCGCTGAGGCCGTCGAGAACGAAGACCTGCGCCGGCTCTTCGAGTCGCCACCCGCGCGCCCCGTGGAGCTGGCGCTCGCGGACGGGCGCACGGCCCAGGCCACGGTGGTGCCGGTGGTCACGCCGTACGGCGAGACCGTCGGCGCGGCCGCCGTGCTGCGCGACATCACGCTGCTGAAGGAGCTCCAGCAGATGAAGGACGATTTCGTGCACGCGGTGTCGCACGACCTCAAGGGCCCCATCTCCGCCATCGCGGGTGTCGCCTATCTCCTGCAGCACGACCGCGCCGAGGACGCGCAGTACCAGGACCGCGTCCGCCGCCTTCGCGACACCGCGCAGGCGATGGGGGAGCTCGTCAGCGACCTGCTCGACCTGGGCCGCATCGAGGCCGGGCTGGACCCGGCGACCGAGCGCGACGACGTCGTGCCGCTGATCACGGCCGCGGTGGCGACGCTCACGCCGGAGGCGGAGGCCAAGCAGATCACGCTGGGGACGGCCCTGCCCAAGGACGCGTGGCTCTCCATGTCGGCGTCGCGCCTGCGCCAGGCGCTGCTGAACCTGATCGGCAACGCGATCAAGTACACGCCGCCCGGCGGCCACGTGCGCGTCGCGCTCACCGTCTCCGACGCGGGCGACACCGCCACCATCGCGGTGAGCGACACGGGTCACGGCATTCCCGCCGCCGACCTGCCGCACGTCTTCGACAAGTTCTACCGGGTCAAGAGCCGCGCCACCGCCGGCACGCCCGGCACCGGGCTCGGCCTCGCCATCGTGAAGAGCATCGTGGACCTGCACCGCGGCCGCGTGCGCGTGGAAAGCGCCGAGGACACCGGCAGCACCTTCTTCGTCGACCTGCCCCTCGGCGACCGCTGAATCCGAGGTATCATCTTCCCATTCTGACGATGCGGACCCTCACGAACCGACGCGCGCACGACCGCATCCCGGTGTCGTGGCCCGTCCGTTTTCTCCTCGACGACACGCGGCTGCTCGGCCGCGCGCTGGACGTGAGCGAGGAAGGCTTGTGCGTGCTCACGGCGCCGACCGACGCGCTGAAGCCAGGCCGGTCGTACCACCTCCTGATGGTGCTGAGCCGGAGCCAGACCATCTCGTGCACGGCGGAGGTGCGGCACGTGACGGACGGGCTCGTCGGCTTGCGCACCCAGGAACGGTTCCGCTTCACCTAGTGACGTGGGCCCCGAAATGGCCCCCCACACCCCCCAACGCTCGGAGCGCCCCGGCAAAGCCGTGGCGCTCCTCGATCACGCGCCCTAGCTGAGCACCGCCGTCTTTTTGCGCTCGATGAGGGGAAAGTCGATGGCCGCGCCGACGCCGGCGCCGTCGAACGCGTGCACCAGCCCGCGCGGGTCCACCTCGATGTCCTGGGCGAGCCCGTACTTCTGCGCGCCGGCCGGCAGCAGCACCTCGAAGAACTCGCAGTTGCGGATGGCCATGATCACGTGCAGGTTGGCCACGTTGTTCAGCGAGTTGCCGCCGTGGTGGACCTCGTAGTTCATGTGGAAGGCTTCCGCGAGGTGGGCGGCCTTGACGAGCGCCGTGATGCCGCCCTTCACCGCCACGTCGCCGCGCAGGTAGTCCGTCGCCTGGTGCGTGAGCCACGGCGCGTACGCGGTGAGCCCGCCCGGCGCGTACTCCGTCGCGAGGATCGGGATCGCGAGATGCTGCTTGAGCTTCACGTAGCTCAAGAGATCGTCGTCCGCGAGGGGGTCCTCGTACCAGTAGAAGCCCAGCCCCTCGATCGCCTTGCCCACCCGCAGCGCCTCCGGATACTGGTACGCCCACGTCGAGTCGAGCATGACGGTGAAGCCGTCGCCGACGACGCGCCGCACGGCGCGGCAGACCTCGATGTCCACGGCGGGATCGGTGGGCGGGTGGATCTTGTACGCCGTCCAGCCGTCGGCCTTGAAGCGCCCGGCCTCCTCCGCGTACGCCTCCTTCGAGGGCAGCACCGCGGACGACGCGTAGGCGGGCACGCTCGTGCGATACGAGCCGAGCAGCCTGTGGATCGGCAGGCCGGCGATCTTGCCCGCGATGTCCCACAGCGCGATGTCCATGGCGCCGATCGCCCGCAGCGTGGTCTGGCGGCTCTTCTGCCACATCGCCTGGTAGAGCCGCTCGCGGTCGAGCGGGTCCTGGCCGAGCACGATGGGCTTGAGGTAGTGGATCAGCGACTGGCCGTCCATCTGCGCGCCGCGCATCGCCGAGCCGAGGAAGGCGTGGCCCTGCACGCCCTCGTCGGTGCCGATGGTGACGAGCCCGAGCTGGCTGCTGCCGCTGAATCTGCCCGTGTGGCGGCCGTACTGCGTGGCGGGAATGTCGTCCCAGGCGAAGAGGGTGAGGCGCACGTCGGTGATCTTCATGGTGGGCGGATGCTACCATGCGAGGCTCACGCCACCACCCCTCACCACCGGGAGGACGCCATGCCCCAGCGACCGCTGCCCACCGAGAAAGAAGTGACGTCCTGGATCCGCGAGCGCCGCAACTGGGGCCGCTGGGGGAAGGACGACCAGAAAGGGGCGATCAACCTCGTCACGCCGGCCAAGCGCGTGGCCGCGGCGCGGCTCGTCAAGAGCGGCCGCAGCGTCTCGCTGAGCCGGCCGTTCCCGAAGGAGCCGGGGCCGAACAACACGCTGCCCGCGCAGCACTACATGAAGACGGCCACGCGCGGCAAGGGCGGGTTCTCGGCCGACTACTACGGCATCTTCTACCACGGCGTCGCCTCCACCCACATCGACGCCCTCTGCCACACGTGGGACGACGAGGCGATGTGGAACGGCCGCGATCCGAAGAAGGAGATCACGTTCGATGGCGCGCGTTTCGGCGCGATCGAACACTGGCAGGAGGGCATCGTCGTGCGCGGCGTGATGCTCGACGTGCCGCGCCACCGCGGGGTGCCGTGCGTGACGCACGAGACGCCGGTGCACGGCTGGGAGCTGGATGACATCCTCACGAAGCGCAATCTCAGGCTCGAGCCCGGCGACGCGGTGTGCGTCTACTCCGGCCGCGAGGCGTGGCAGGCGCAGGATCCCGAGCGGCCGTACAGCCGGCCGTTCGGCCCCGTGGCCACGCTGCAGCGACCGGGCCTGCACGTCTCCTGCCTGCCCTTCCTGCGCGACCACGACGTGAGCGTGCTCGTGTGGGACATGCTGGATCACCTGCCGATCGGCTACGACATTCCCTGGGCCGTGCACGCGGCGATCTTCGCGTACGGCGTGGCGCTGCTCGACAACGCGCTGCTCGAGCCGCTGGCGAAGGCGTGCGTGGAGGAAGGGCGCGACGAGTTCATGCTGGTGATCTCGCCGCTGGCCGTGCTGGGCGGCACCGGCTCGCCGGCGAACCCGCTCGCGGTGTTCTGAGATGCGGATCGCGACCTGGAACGTGAACTCGCTCAAGGCCCGGCTCGAGAAGGTCGGCTGGTGGCTCGAGCGCGCGAAGCCCGACGTGCTGCTGATGCAGGAGACGAAGCTCGCCGACGACGACGTGCCGGCCGACGTCTTCCGCGCGGCCGGCTACGAGCTGGCGCACCACGGCGAGGGCCGCTGGAACGGCGTGGCCGTGGCCAGCCGCGTGGGCATTTCGGACGTGGTGGCGAACTTCGGTCAGCCGCTGCGGCCCCAGAAGACGCCGGACGTTCCCGACGACGAACCCCTGGCCGAGGCACGGATGCTCTCGGCGGTCTGCGGCGGCGTACGCGTCGTGGCGGTCTACGCGCCCAACGGCCGCGTGGTCGGCTCGCCGTTCTACGCGGCCAAGCTCGTGTGGTACGAGCGGCTCGCGCGCTGGCTCAGCGAGGCGCGCCATCCGACGGAGCCGCTGGTCGTCGGCGGCGACTTCAACGTCGCCCCCGAGGACGCCGACGTCTGGGACCCCACGGCCTGCCACGGCGGGACGCACGTCTCGCCGCCCGAGCGCGCGGCGTTCGCGCGGCTCTGCGGCTGGGGTCTCCTCGACGCGTACCGGCTCCACCATCCGGAGCCCGGCCGCTACACGTGGTGGGACTATCGCGCCGGCAACTTCCACAAGAACTTCGGGATGCGGATCGACCACCTGCTCGTGAGCCCGCCGGTCGGCAAACGCGTGGTGGCCGCGGAGATCGACCGCGAGGCGCGCAAGGGGAAGCCGGTGCCGTCGGATCACGCGCCCCTGGTCATCGACCTCGATCAGCCGGGGCACGCGTTCGACGCCGGCTGGACGGGCGCGGACGCGCGCACGGCCGCCCGACGCGCGCGCTGACTATTTCTTGGCGGCCTTCAGGTCGATGAGGCGCACGGCGGCCAGGCGGCCCGCCTCCTGCGCCGCCTTCTCGTTCTGCGACGTCGCGTTGTAGGGAACGAGCTCGGCGGCCTTGTCCCCGGACTTGCCCGGCGCCCACACCTCGACCAGCGCCGACCACGCGCGCCCCGTGGAGCGCGTGATGACGCGGATCGTCCAGCCTTTGTACTCGGTCTCGAGCGGTCTCATTCGGAGAACGATGATAGCCTATCCGCCATGAGCGACCACCACCACGGCCACGATCACGCCCACGAGCACGAGCACGACGACCGCCCGGGAGCGCACGGCGCGCCGCTCACCGACATCCAGCTTCGCGTCCGCGCGCTGGAATCGCTGCTGGTGGACAAGGGGCTCGTCGACCCGAAGGCGCTCGACACGCTGATCGACACCTACGAGACGAAGGTCGGTCCGCGCAACGGCGCCCGCGTCGTCGCGAAGGCCTGGGTCGATCCGGCGTTCAAGCAGCGTCTGCTCGCCGACTCCACCGCCGCCATCGCGGAGCTGGGCTACATCGGCCGCCAGGGCGAGGACATGGTCGTGCTCGAGAACACGCCGAAGGTCCACAACGTGGTCGTGTGCACGCTCTGCTCCTGCTATCCGTGGCCGGTGCTCGGGCTGCCGCCCGTGTGGTACAAGTCGGGCCCGTACCGCGCCCGCACGGTGATCGACCCGCGCGGCGTGCTGCGCGAGTTCGGCGTGGACGTCGGCGACGACGTCGAGGTGCGCGTGTGGGACAGCACGGCCGAGCTGCGCTATCTCGTGCTGCCCGAGCGCCCGCAGGGCACGGAAGGCATGACCGAGGAGCAGCTGGCGGATCTCGTCACGCGCGACGCGATGATCGGCGTCGCCCAGGTGAAGGCGCCGCGGCGATGGTAGTGCGACCATTGAAATGTCGCGGGGCCGGGGCCCCGCCGTCCGAGGCGAGCCTATTACGATGAACGGCATCCACGACCTCGGCGGCATGCACGGCTTCGGCCCCGTCGACCCCGAGCCGAACGAGCCCGTCTTCCACCACGACTGGGAGCGGCGCGCTTTCGCGCTCAACCTCGCCGCCGGGTTCCTCGGCCGCTGGAACATCGACATGGGCCGCTACGCGCGCGAGCACATGCCGCCCGCGGAGTACCTGGCCACGACCTACTACGAGCATTGGCTCTACGGCCTCGAGCGCCTGCTCGTCGAGAAGGGCCTCGTCACGGGGAAGGAACTGGAGGCGATGCGGCCACAGGGACCCGTCGCGGGCGTCAAGGCGCTCGGCGTCGACGACCTGCCGAAGGCGCTGCGCAACCGCCGCGCCGCGCGCATGGACGATCACCTCGCGACGCCGCGCTTCAAGGCGGGCGACCGCGTGCGCACGAAGAACCTGAACCCGACCGGCCACACGCGGCTGCCGCGCTACGCGCGCGACAAGGTCGGCGTGATCGATCGCGACCACGGCGTGTTCATCTTCGCCGACGCCCACGCCGTCACCGGCCAGAAGGTCCCGCAGCGCTGCTACAGCGTTCGCTTCGAGGGGCGGGAGCTCTGGGGGCCGGACGCCGGCCCGCGCGACGCCATTTACATCGACCTGTTCGAGCCCTATCTGGAGCCCGCGTACCCCGAGGGGGGGCATACATGAGCGCCGATCTCGACGCGCTGCCCGCGATCCCGCGCGACGCCGAGGGTCCCGTGTTCCGCGCGCCCTGGGAGGCGCAGGCCTTCGGGATGGCCGTGATGCTCCACGAGCGCGGCCACTTCACGTGGAAAGAGTGGGCGGAGCGGCTGGCCGGCGAGATCGCGGCGGCGCAGGCGCGCGGCGAGTCCGACGACGGCACGCGCTACTACTACTTCTGGCTCGCCGCGCTCGAGAGGCTCGTCGCCGACAAGCGCCTCGTCCTCGAGGACGAATTGGCGACGCGCAAGCACGAGTGGGACCGAGCGGCGCGCGCGACGCCGCACGGCCAGCCGATCGAGCTGCCGGGCCGCTAGACGCGCCTGTCCTCGCGCAGCCGCACGATCGACCGGTCGAACGCCTCCACCACCAGGTCGACGTCCCTGTCGGTCATGGCGCCGTTCATCCAGCCGTTTCCGCCGCCGCGGCTGTAGTCCACGCCGTTGATCAGCATGGCGAGGTGCAGGGGGCCACCGAGCGGGCCCATGCCGCGGTCGAGCCGCGTGGCGTCCATGGTGTACGTCGGGATGCCGAGCTCCTCGGCGCTGGCGCCGAGGAAGATGCGGAACATCGACGAGGCGCCGTAGACGCAGCCGAGCACGCCGCGCGTCTTCAGCACCTGGTTCATGCCCTCGCGGAGCCGGTCACCCTTGCGGTTGAGCTCGCGCTGCACCTCGCCCGTCCTGAGGATCTCGAGCGCGGCCACGCCGGCGGCGGCGATGAGCGGCGTGCCGCTGTACGTGCCCTGGTCGGCGACGCGCCGCGTGCGATCGCGCCTGGCGTCGCCGGTCAGCGCGATGGAATCGAGCAGGTCGGCGCGCCCGACGAGCGCCGCGCCCGGCAGCCCGCCGGCGACGGCCTTGGCCAGGCACGTGAGGTCGGCGGTGACGCCGAAGTATTCCTGCGCGCCGCCCGGGGCCATGCGGAAGCCCGTCACCACCTCGTCGAAGATCAGCACGACGCCGCGCTCGCGCGTGAGCTGGCGCAGCGCCTTCAGGAACGCGGGATCGGTCGGCACCGTCATCGAGCGGCCCCCCGCGGGCTCGAGGATCAGCGCGGCCACGTCGTGATCGTCGAGCAGCTCCTTCACGTGGGCGAGGTCGTTGTTGCGCGCCACCAGCGTGGTCGAGAGCGTGGAGGGCGGCACGCCCGCCGAGACGGGAATCTCGAACGGGTCCTTCACCGCCGCCATGACCGCGTCGTGCAGCCCGTGGAAGTGCGCCTCGAACTTCACGAGGTGCCGGCGCCCGGTGACGGCGCGCGCGACGCGGATGGCCAGCGCGGTCGTCTCGGTTCCCGTCATCATGAAGCGCACGCGCTCGGCGCCCGGCACGATCGAGCAGATCAGCTCCGCCCAGCGCACCTCGATCTCCGAGCACGCGCTGTAGTGTGTGCCGAGCCGCGCCTGCTCCTGGATGGCCTTGAGTACGGCCGGGTGGTTATGGCCGAGCATGAGCGCGCCGTGGCCGCTCCAGCAGTCGATGTACTCGTGGCCGTCGACGTCCCACTTGCGCGCGCCGTCGGCGTGAGCGACGTAGAACGGAAACGGCGCGAAGGAGCGCCCGTCGTGGGCGACGCCGCTCGGCATGCGCTGCACGGCGCGCTCGTGGAGCGCCTTCGACTTCGGTCTGGCGTCGGCGTACTCCTGTTCGATGGTCTTCATGCGCGCTAGGATAGCAGGTCTAAAGAACCCCGCTATGCGAGACGACGCCTTCGTCCGGTTCACCGCCCACGAGATTCCCCGTGAAGATCTTCATGCCTTGATGGCCCGCTCCGACGGGCCGGCCCTTCGCCGGGGCGTGTGGCATCTCGGCATGCTGGTCCTCATCGGCGCGGCGCTCTGGAGGCTGAGGTCGACCGCCTGGGCCCTTCCCCTGGTCGTGGTGCAGGGGTACATGCTCGCCTTCATCTTCTGCGCGCTGCACGAGACCGCGCATCGGACGGCCTTCCAGACCCGCTGGCTCAATCCGGTGCTGGGGACGCTGGCCGGGCTCCTGGGTTTCTGGCCCTATCGGAACTATCGCGTGTACCACTGGGAGCACCACCGATTCACGCAAGACCTGGAGCGGGATCCCGAGCTCTACTTCCCGAAGCCCGCCTCCCTGCCCATGTACCTCTTCGTGTTGACCGGGATTCCAAATGCCGTTCGTCGGATCGGCGACATTCTGCGACTCGCTTCCGGCCGGGCGGATCGACCCTGGATGGCGCCGTCGGAACGGCGGCCGCTCATCATCGAGGCGCGCGCGTACCTGACCGTGTACCTCGCGGTGGCGGCGGTCTCGATCGCCGTCGGCTCGCTCGCCGCGCTCGTCGTGTGGATCGTTCCGTGGATGGTCGGCCAGGCGTTCCTGCGGCCGTATCTGCTGGCCGAGCACACGGCCTGCGCGTTCACGCGTGACTGCCTGGAGAACACGCGCACGACGCTGACATGGCCACTGGTGAGGCTGTTCGCGTGGAACATGCCGTACCACGCCGAGCATCACGCCTATCCCGCGATCCCGTTCCACGCGCTCCCCCGTCTGCACGCGCGGGTGCGCGGCGAGATCGAGAACCTCGAGCCGGGCTACGTGCGAGCGTCCGTCAAGGTCGCGCGCTATCTCTTCGGCCCGCTCAACGGTGGCCGTGCGCGGTAGGATGGCGCCATGAAAATCACGGCGATCGACACGTTCACGCTGCGCATCCCGACCGCCAAGCCCATCGCGCTCGACCTGCCCGAGCACCGCCTCGTCGTCACGCGCGTGCGCACCGACGCGGGCCTTGACGGCCTCGGCTATTCGCTGGTCTTCGGCGGCGCCGGCTCGGAGGCCGTCGAGGCCTACGCCCGGCGGCTGGCCGTGCTGCTCGTCGGCGAGGATCCCACACAGGTCGGGCGGCTCCGGGACAAGATGTACCGCGCCGATCGCGGGATCCGGAAGGTCGGCGTCGCCGGCTACGCGCTCTCCGCGCTCGACATCGGGCTGTGGGACGTCGCGGGCAAGGCCGCGGGCCTGCCGCTGGCGAAGATGTGGGGCGCCGTCACCGACCGCGTGGCCGCCTACGGCAGCGGCGGCTGGGGCTCGTACACGGTCGAGGACCTGATCGGCGAGGCCAAGCGCTACGTCGCCATGGGGTGCCGTTACTACAAGATGAAGATCCACGACCCGCACCCGGTCGCCAACCGCAAGCGCGTGGAGGCCGTGAAGAAGGCCGTGGGCGACGGCGTGCGGCTCATGGTGGACGTCAACCAGAAGCTCGACGTCGACGCCGCCATCCGCCAGGCGCGCGCGCTCGAGGACTTCGACCTCGTGTGGTACGAGGAGCCGACGCTCGCCGACGACCCCGCGGGCTGCGCGGAGGTCGCGCGCGCCATCCGCATTCCCGTCGCCACCGGCGAGAACAACTACACGCGCTTCGAGTTCCGCGAGCTGATCGAGCGCGGCGCCGCGCGCTACCTGATGCCCGACGTCTGCCGTGCCAACGGCTTCACGGAGACGCTGCGCATCGGCGCGCTGGCCGCCGCGCACCAGGTGGCCCTGTCGCCCCACGTGGTCCACGAGCTGTCGGTGCACGTGGCCGCCGCGCTGCCGAACTCGTTCCTCGTCGAGTTCATCGACTGGACGCCCGGCGATCTCTTCGAGGGGCTGCCGAAGTGCGAGGGCGGCGCCTTCCGCGTGCCCGACCGGCCGGGCCACGGTATCGCGCTCGGACCGGACGCCGAGAAGAAGTACCGCCTCGGGTGAGCTACGCGCCCGCCTGAGCGCGATCGTCGGTCATGCCGATGATGGAGACACCCGAGGAGGACGGCCTTCCGCCACTCGGCCTTGCCTTTTCGTGTCTAGAGTAGGACATTACTTCCGCACCTATCATTAATCACGGCAAGCGGTCATGGCGACGATGACTTTATCGCCAACGGATATACATTTGGGTACTGACCCAAGGATCCGGTTAGCGGCATGGCGAGCGAGCAACGCGCCGACGCACAAGAGCCGAGTTTTCTCGACGAGCCCTGGCTGCGTCGGCAGGTTGAGACGCACCTGGTTTTTGGCTGGTTCGCTCGTCGCCTCGATTTTGGCTGGCTGCTGGTCTCAGTTCCGTTGCTTGCGGTTGTATTGGCGCTCAACGAACCATGGGGCATCTTGCTCGCGAAGATCGTCTTGGCCGGAATCTTCGTCTTCTTCTTCTTCTTCAGGCTTATCCTCAGAATGCCTCGCTATCGTCAGGCCGCGTTCGGATGGTGCATCACCAAGGCAACCCTCGCGGTGCGATCGTTCCTCTTTCTACTAGGAAGTCTCGTCGCGTTCTTTCAGGGCCGATCGGACGCGATAGATCTCATGCTGCTGGGTGTGATCTGGTTTCCCGGGGTCGAGTTTGCGTCTTCCCTTGCCAATCGTCAGCGCTACATCACTATCGTGGAATGTTGCTGAGCACGCTGAGGAATCGAGGCGCCTCGAGCGCGCGCTCAGGGATCGAGGGCGCGAAGTCCAGCTCATTGTCGTTTCGGGCGCGGGGCACGTGTTCAACTTCCGGCAGCCGGAAGAAGCGCGGCGCGCGTGGGACGCGAGCCTGGATTGGCTGCGGAAACACGTATCCCCGACGTGACGATGTTTACCGGTCCTGCCGCCTGCGGTGAGCTGCACTTTTCCCGCTGTTCGCAGGGCGTCGCCCTCGGGGCACTGGCCGCGGCCGGCCGCCGGCGCTGGCGGTCGCCTCTCAGCTTATCTCCGCATCGTAGCTGCTTCTGGGCCATGTGATCTTTCGGTGACTTCCGTCGTGTCGTTTTCCTTGCTCGGCACGGGGCAAGCACGCTATGGTCAGATAGGCTGGCTGTCCGCTGGACGCCGGCGCGTCACTCCAAGCCCGATCCCGGGCGAGTTGTTCCAACCGAATAGAGGCGGATGAAGACACTCCTGGTCGTCGGCACTGCAGCATTCGGGCTATGTCTCGTAGCCGCCGTCGTATCCGCGCAAGAGGAGCAGTCGCCGCGAGATCTCGCAGCACTTCAGAAGCACATCGTCGAGAAGGACTATCCCGAGCTCTTCGGTTCAACAGCCTATCGGACGAAGATCGAGAAGATACTGAATGTCGACCTCGACCGGGATGGCAATCGGGAGCTCGTCGTCCTCTTCGCGCCGCACTATCGGCAGTCCGCGCCGATCGTCATTTACCGCTTGTCGAAGACGCTCGAGGTGACCCGCGTGAAGGAAGGCCTGGCTCCTGGTCCCTTGGTTCCGCTGAGCGGCGCCTACCTCGACAGTCACTCACTCGGTCAAGGAGTCGACTTCACGCTGAACGCGAAGGACGGTCCGATCGACCGTGAGAAGACCCTGAAAGGCCTGTTCCAGTCAAAATTCGGCGGCATCGTCGAATATCGGTCCTTCGTCCACGCCGACGGACGCACCGGTGAACCGGCGTACGTCGACATGCGACACGTGGACGTGCCGCGTGGGAAGATGAATTGTGAAGAGTTCGAGTTCTCACACGTCGACGGCATCGCAGCAGGCGCTCTACAGGCAGATCCGACGAAAGTCTATCTCGTGGCTCGTGTGGGTCCCGAGCTGTGGCTGTATCACATCTCCGAGTTCCTTCCGAGCGGCCTCCTTCGAAAGGAAGTCCATGTCGAAAAGCTTCCCGTAGACTTCGTACGGTTTGCTCCTGGCACGAACCCGATCCTGCTCTACGAGACGAGTTCCCGCGCTGTTCAACCACTGCGATTTCCGCCGCATTGAGGATCGCTCGAGCGGTCCGGCTAACCCGCCTGGGATGCCGGGACCGCAAGCGCCGGCCGCTCAGCGCCGAGCCGTCAGTTCGATAGGAGATACGAGCATGCTCGTCCCTCGGCTCGCCACCGTTTTCGCGTCAGTTCTTGTCACGATCGTGTCGGTGGCTCACGCGCAAAGTGGCTGCGCCATCGTGTACGGAGACAACTGGGCGTTTCTGTTCGCTACGCCCGAGCGGTGGGTTTCCCAGTGCCGCGCCGAGCGTCAAACCGGCGCGGCGTTGGCCCTCTGGCCGGACGGAACTACGTTCGCTGACGCTCCGGCGGTCATGTATGTCACGGTAAACGGCAAAGAAGATCCGTCGTTGGAGGCCTTCGCAGCGGCGGAGCAGCAGCGCTTTCGCGCGATCGCGCCAAAGGTGAAGGTCATGCCTGCCGGGCCGATGGTGGCCGCCAACGGAAAGCGCGCGCTGGTTGTTCGACTCTCGGGCGATCTCGGCCAGAACCACGAGTTGGTCGCTTACACAGAAGGCCCGACCGCGTACTTCATCGTGGTTCTCTCCGCCAGGAATCCGCAGGCGCTAGAAGAACATCGGCCTGCGTTTCAGGCGCTTCTTCAGTCATTTTCGCCCATGAAGCGCCAGTAATGGCCGCCGACCGCTCAGCGCGGAGCCGTTAGAAGGACAGAATGCCGTTAGCCGATCGTATCCATATCCTCGGGGCTTCAGGAAGCGGCACGACGTCACTCGCCATCGCAGTCGCTGCGCGAAATATCGCCACCGTCATTTGGACGCCGACGACTTCTTCTGGGTGCGAACCGATCCAGACCCACGCCGGCAAGAGGGTCGTATTCGAGTTCGAGGACGTCTTCGCCGGCCGCCGGCAGTCGCTCAGATCGGATCTCTACCTGTTCCCATTCGTGGGATGCACGAAGAAGACCTGGGCTTCAGTCCCTATGGAGGCTCAGCAGGCTCGCGCTGCGAAAATACGGAGCAGTGCTGGGGGCAGCTCAAAACTGAGCTCAAGTCGAGTTGGTGGGTAAAGGTGAGAAGCAAGGACGGGTGGGAGGGTTGGTCCGACGAGCCCGATAGTCTTGCGACGTCAGACTGGTACTACGATGGCGACGATCACAGGTGTCCGCATGACGCATGGCTTGAGAGTGTAACGCTGTCCGAGCCCGCAATCGGCTCGCGGCAAGAGATACGGACAGTGGCCATGCACATACGATTGCTCGGTTCCTACCATGATGGACACATCGAACTCCGTTACCCGCGCGTGTTTCGGTATCAGCTTCATCTCGATTCGGGGGTCGACGGTCATCGGGACTGGTGCTACGACGAGTTCCGTTTGACTGACGACGGCAATCTCCTTCACGAGATAGAGTGGTCGGGCCGTGGCGCGGTAGCGCATTGGCTCATCGAGGCGTCTGACATCGAATTTACTTGGCAGCCAAAGGGCCATGCCACTTCCGGCGCCTAACCGGCCGTTGGAGCGGTCCGGCATACTGTTCGACCGCCGGCTTTGCCGGCGCAATCCGGATCTGGGGGAGCAGGAAGGAGCACGTCGAAGGCGTGCGACGACCGTCGGAGGGGGCCGTCGAGGCCCCCTCCGAAATTAATTCGACGCGGTCGGCTTGACCTTCCCGCCGGATTTCTCGTACGACTCGACGGCCTTCTTGAGGTCGCGGGCGCGAGGTGCTCCTTGGCCTTCGGCAGGTTGTCGAGCGCGAGGTAGGCCTCGCCGATGTACTCGTGGGCGCCGAGGTGGCGTGGATCGAGCGCCAGCGCCTTCTGGTAGAGCGGGATGGACTTTGCCGCGTCGCCGCCGCGGCGCGTGGCGTAGGCCAGCCAGTTCCACGCGTCGGCGTCGTCCGGGGTCCGCTGCACGGCGACCTCCAGCAGCGTGATCGCGCGCGCGAACTGCCTGGACTCGATGGCCTGCACGCCCGCCGTGTACTCGGCCGTCTGCTTCTTCGTCATCGCCCCGTCGCCACCACCACCGCCGCCACCACCACCACCGCCGCCGCCGTCGGCCAGCGCCAGCGCAGGCAGGAGCAGGACTGCCACGAAGATCCATGCGATACGTCGCCAGGGTGCCGTCATGACCGCCTCCGTTGCAACGTGTGGGGCCCCGCGCCGGCTATCAAACGTGCGAAGATCGTCTCGCGTTCCATGCCGCCCGCACGCGTCTGCATCATATCGGCTCCGCCCGGCGAGGCGCCCGCGGACATCCGGCGCGCCTGGGTCGGCCTGACCCTGCCCATCGTCGGCCGCGGCCCGATGACGGGCTTCGGCTCCGGCGTGCTGACCGGCCCGAAGAGCATCCTCGAGCTCCTGTGGCGCCTCGTCACCTTCCGCATGCAGGTGCACGAGGGCTACGCGGTGGACGTCGCCACCGCCATCGACGTCCTGGCGAAGGCGCGGCCCGACGCCGCCGCCTGGTGGCGTCACGCCGCGCCGCATCTCTTTCGACGCGGTCACCGCTTCGTCTTCGCCCGCGACTGCTGCCAGCCCGTGGAAGAGCCCTAATCCACCCGAAAGACGCAGTCCGAGGTCAGCCGCTTCACGCTCGTCTGGCCACAGAGGGCCATGTCTCGCCGCAGCTCGTCGCGCAGGATGTCGAGCGAATTGTGCACGCCCTCGGCGCCGCCGACGGCGAGACCCCAGAGCACGGTGCGCCCGACGGCCACCACGCGCGCGCCCCACGCCAGCCCCTTGAGCACGGCGGTGCCGCGGCTGAAGCCGCCGTCGATGATGACCTCGGCGCGGTCCCCGACGGCGTCGGCGATGGCGGGCAGCGCGTCGATGGACGCCTGGGTGCTGTCGAGCTGGCGGCCGCCGTGATTGGAGACCCAGACGATCTTCACGCCCATGTCGACGGCGCGCTTGGCGTCGCGCGCGGTCATGACCCCCTTGAGGCCGATCGGGAGCCGCGTCGTCTTTTGGAGAAATTCGACGTCGCTCCACGTGAGCCGCGTCGGATAGTTGGCGTCGGGCCCACGCGGGTTCGGCGCCTTCTTCATCGCCTCGCGCGGACTCCAGCGCGCGAGGATGTCACGCTCGCGCCGGCTGTACACCTGCACGTCGACGGTCAGGCAGACGGAGAGGTAGCCGGACGCCTCCACCCGTGCGAGCAGGTCCGCCACCCACGCACGATCGCCGTGATGGTAGAGCTGGAACATCTTCGGGCCCTTGCTGGCCGCGGCCACCGCCTCCACGGACCAGCCGCTGGCGCCCGACAGGAACTGCAGCGTGTCGGCGCGCTCGGCGCCGCGGCCCATCTCGACGTCGCCCTCGTCGTGGAACAGCACGAGCCCGCCCATCGGCGCGATGACCACCGGCCACGACAGCGGCACGCCGCAGAGCGACGTCGTCGTGTCGATCTCGCGCGCGTCCACCAGGATGTCCTGGCGGATGGCGAGCCGGTCGAGCGCCCGGCGGTTGCGGTGCTTGGTCAACTCGGTCTCCGAAGCGCCGTCGCCGAAGTTCCACACCTCGAGCGGCAAGATCTTGCGGGCCTCGCGGCGAATCTCGGGCTGGGTCACGAAGCGAAAGCTCACGGTCGGTCTCCTCCTCCTCGCCGGGCCGCCACGTGGCGCTCCAGCTCGTCGAGGGTACGCGGCCAGTCCTGCTTGAGCAGGCGCGAGAGCCCGCGATCGGCGAGCAGCCGGTCGCCGGTCTGGCAGCGCGGGCAGTAGTTGGTCTCGTTCTCCGCGTACACGATACGCTGCACGGGCGCGCCGCAGTCGGGACACGGCTGGCGGAAGCGGCCGTGCACGGCCATGGCGGGACGGAACGCGGTCACGCCCTCGGGGAACTCGCCGCCGGCCTCGCGGCGCAGGCGCTCGATCCAGTCGGCGAGCGTCGCGCGCGTGGCCTCGTAGAGGCGCTTCGTCTCGTCGTCGGAGAGCGCGCGCGTCAGCTTCACCGGCGACAGCCGCGCTCGATGCAGGATCTCGTCGCCGTACGCGTTGCCGATGCCGGAGAAGATCGTCGGGTCGGTGAGCGCGCGCTTGAGCGTGTGGCTCTCGGTCGTGAGCGCCGCGCGGAACTCCTCGAGGCTCGCCGTCAGCGGCTCGAGGCCGCCGGGGTCGTGCTCGGCCAGCGCGCCCGCGCCTCGCACGAGGTGGATGGCCGCGCGCTTCTTCGTCCCCGCCTCGGTCATGACGAGCGTGCCCGTGCTGAAGTCGAACGCCGCCACGCCGATCTTGCCCGGCGGCCGCGCCCCCGCCGCCTTCCAGTGCAGGCGTCCCGCGATCATCAGGTGGATGACGACGAAGCGCTCGTCCGGGAGCGCGAGCACGATCCGCTTGCCGAGCCGGCTCACGCCGGTCACCGCGCGGCCGACGACGTCGGAGAGCGGCGGATCGACGGAGCGCAAGACGAAGGGGTTCACCAGGCGGAGGCGCTCGAGCCGCGCGCCGACCACGCGCTCGCGCAGCGCCTCGACGTAGACGGTCACGTCCGGCAGCTCAGGCATCCTATTGCACTGGCCGCACGAGCGCGTAGACCACCCGGTCGATCGTCTCGCCGTCCTTGGTGACGTTCTTGCGGTGGCGCGCCTCCAGCGTGAAGCCGGCCTTCTCGAGCACGCGCATCGAGGCGGGGTTCCATTCGAAGACGCCGGCCTGCAGGCGGCAGAGGTCGAAGGTCATGAACGCGTACTCGGTTATCGCGCGCAGCGCCTCGGTGGCGATGCCGCGGCCCCAGTACGGCTCGCCGAGCCAGTAGCCGATCTCCGCCGAGCGGTAGAACACGTCCCGTCCGAGCTCGACGCCGATGCCGCCGACGGCCTCGCCGTCCACCGTGATGGCGAAGTCCGTCACCGGCGACTGGGCGCTCGCGCGGCCGATCCAGTCGTCCGCGTCGGCGGTCGTGTACGGATGAGGCAGCCGCGACAGGTTGCGCCACACGCGGCGGTTGTTCGCGTTGCGGACGAGCGAGGCCTCGTCGCCCACGCGCCACGGCCGCAGCGTACACCGGGTCAATTTCAATTCCATGATGAGCCGGCATTTTCTCACGGTTCCGGGCCGGGGCCGACGGCGGCGCGGGCGGAGGTACAATCGGGGCCCTATGCGCCCGGCGCCCCCCATCGCGAAGCGCGTGCCGAAGACCGACGTGGTGCACGGCGAGCGCCGCGAGGACGAATACTCCTGGCTACGCGACAAGAACAGCCCCGAGGTCACCGCCTACCTCGAGGCCGAGAACGCGTACACCGACACCGTCATGAAGGGCTCGGGGGCGTTCCAGGACGCGCTCTACAAGGAGATGCTCGCGCGCATCAAGGAAGACGACTCGACCGTCCCCTACCGGCGCGGCGCGTACGTCTACTACTCGCGCACGGAGACGGGCAAGCAGTACCCGATCCACTGCCGGCGGCGCGACGTGCCGGGCGCGCCGGAAGAGATCACGCTCGACCTCAACCGGATGGCGGAGGGCCACGCCTTCCTCTCGCTCGGCGTCTACACCGTGAGCGACGACGGGCGGCTGCTCGCGTACTCCGTCGACTTCACCGGCTTCCGCGACTACACGCTGCACGTGAAGGATCTCGAGAGCGGCGCCCTGCTCCCCGATCGCGTCGAGAAAGTGTCGTCGGCGGCCTGGAGCGCCGACAACTCGATCCTCTTCTACGTGACCGAGGACGAGGCCAAGCGCCCGCACCGGCTGTGGCGGCATCGCCTCGGCGCCGCCGCCGACGATCTCCTGCTCGAGGAGACGGACGAGCTGTTCCGGCTGGGCGTCTTCCGCTCGCGCAGCCGCAAGGTCGTCTTTGCCGCCGCCCGCTCGTTCACCTCCGGCGAGTATCGCTGGCTGCCCGCCGCCGAGCCGTTCGGCGAGTGGCGGATGATCCTGCCGCGCGAGAAGGACCACGAGTACGACGTCGACCACGGACTCGACGCGAGCGGCGAGCGGTTCTGGATCCGCACCAACGGCGGCGGGCGGCGCAACTTCCGGCTGGTGACGGCACCGATGGACGACGCGCGCGGCGAGCGCTGGACGGAGGTGCTCGCGCACCGCGAGGAGGTGATGCTCGAGGACTTCGACGTCTTCGCGCGCCATGTGGTGGTCCACGAGCGGGAGGACGGCCTGATCCGCCTGCGCGTCCTGCGGCCGGCCGACGGCGCCTCGCACCACGTCGAGTTCCCCGAGCCGACGTACGAAGTCGACGAGGAGGCCAACGCCGAGTTCGACACCGACCGCTACCGCTTCCGCTACCAGTCGCTCGTCACGCCGGCCTCCGTCTTCGACTACGACATGGAGGGCCGCACCCTCGCCCTGCTGAAGCGTACCGAGGTGCTGGGCGGATTCGATCCGACGAAGTACCGCAGCGAGCGGATCCACGCGACGGCGCCCGACGGGACGCGGGTGGCGATCTCCCTCGTGACCCGGGCGGACGCGCCGCGCGACGGCTCGAGCCCGATGCTGCTGGCCGGCTACGGCGCCTACGGTCTGCCCTACCCGGTGAACTTCTCATCGAGCCGCCTGAGCCTGCTGGACCGCGGCGTCTCGGTCGCCCTCGCGCACGTGCGCGGCGGCGGCGAGGGCGGCAAGCGCTGGCACGACGCGGGCCGCATGCTCGCCAAGCCGAACACGTTCACCGACTTCGTGGCCGCCGCCGACCACCTCGTCGCGCAGGGCTACACCGCGCGCGACCGGCTGGTGATCGAGGGGGGCAGCGCGGGCGGCCTGCTCATCGGCGCCGTGCTCAACCGGCGTCCCGACCTCTGCGCGGCGGCCGTGCTGCGCGTGCCCTTCGTGGACGTGATCAACACGATGCTGGACGAGTCGCTGCCGCTCACCGTCGGCGAGTTCGAGGAGTGGGGCAACCCGAAAGACCGCGCGTATTACGACGTGATGAAGACCTACGATCCCTACGCGAACCTCGACGGGCGGCGCTATCCCGCGCTGCTCGTTCGCACGTCGCTCAACGACAGCCAGGTGATGTACTGGGAGCCCGCCAAGTACGTGGCGCGGCTGCGCGCACGGTCGCCCGAGACGTCCGTGCTCTTCAAGATCAACATGGCGGCGGGCCACGGCGGCGCCTCGGGCCGTTACGATTACCTGCGCGAGATCGCCTTCGACTACGCCTGGATCCTGGGTCGCCTCGGAAGGGCCGCGTGAAGATCGCGCGCCTCGAGCACCTGCACGCCGACGCCGGCAAGGGCGCGCTCGACTTCCTCAAGCTCACCACCGATGACGGCGTCGTCGGCTGGAGCGAGTACAACGAGACCTTCGGCGGCGTCGGCGTCAGCGCGGCCATCGACGGCCTGGCGCCGCTGGTGGTCGGCAAGGATCCGCGCGCCCGCGAGGCCATCGTCACCACGCTCTACGCCGTGCGCCGGCAGGCGCCGGGCGGCGTGATCCAGCAGGCCATCGCCGCCATCGAGAACGCGCTGCTCGACGCGCAGGCGCGGGCGCTCGGCATTCCCGTGTACGAGCTGCTCGGGGGGCCCCAGCGCCAGCGGCTGCGGCTCTACTGGTCGCACTGCGGCTACTTCCGCCTGTTCGCCTCGCAGCAGATGCAGATCCCGCCGCTGCGCGGGCTGCACGACATCGTCGCCCAGGGCAAGGAAGTCGTGGCCAGGGGGTTCACGGCGCTCAAGACCAACATCTTCCTGTTCGACGCGGGCGCCCCGCACGCGCACATGCCCGGCTTCGCGCGCGCCGACTCCGAGGTGCCCGGGCTCAACGCCGAGCGCCGGATCATCGGCGCGCTGCGCGACCAGCTGGCGGCGTTCCGCGAGGGCGCCGGCCGCGACGTGGACATCCTGGTGGACCTCAACTTCAACTTCCGCACGGAGGGCTTCGTGAAGGTCGCGCGCGCCATGGAGCCGTTCGACCTCTTCTGGGTGGAGATCGACTCCTTCGACCCGGCCGCGCTGCACGACATCCGCTCGCGCATCGACATCCCGCTGGCCTCGCTCGAGAGCCAGTACACGCGGCGCGGCTACCGCGAGTTCTTCGAGCGGCAGTCGGTAGACGTGGCCATCGTGGACGCGCCCTGGAACGGCGTCGCGGAGTCGCTGAAGATCGCGGCGCTGGCCGACACCTACGAGGTCAACATCGCGCCGCACAACTTCTACGGCCACCTGGCCACCATGATGAACGCGCACTTCTGCGCGCTGGCGCCGAACTTCCGCATCATGGAGATCGACGTGGACGCCGTCCCGTGGATCGACGAGCTCTACACGGTGCCCCCCACCATCGAGGACGGCCACCTGGTCCTGCCCACGGGCCCCGGCTGGGGCACCGAGGTCAACGAGGCGGGCGTCCGCAAGCATCCCGCGAGGAGACCGGCATGAAGATCGAACGAGTCGAGCACCTGCACGCCGACGCCGGCGACCGCAACTTCGACTTCCTCAAGGTCGTCACGGACGACGGCGTGGTCGGCTGGAGCGAGTACAACGAGACGTTCGGCGGTCTCGGCGTCTCCGCGGTGATCGACGGGCTGGTCCCGCTCGTCATCGGCAAGGACCCGCGCGCGTGGGAGGCGATCGTCACCCAGCTCTACGCGGTGCGGCGCCAGGCGGCGGGCGGCGTCGTCCAGCAGGCGATCGCGGCCATCGAGAACGCGCTGCTCGACGTCAAGGCGCGCGCGCTCGGCGTGCCTGTCTACGCGCTCTTCGGCGGACCCGTGCGCGAGCGCGTGCGCGTCTACTGGTCGCACTGCGGCACCTACCGGCTCGCGCGGTGGCAGGCCATGCAGATCCCCCGCCTCAAGACGCTGCAGGACGTCGTGAACCTCGGCAAGGAGGTGCGCGAGAAGGGCTGGACGGCGCTCAAGACCAACCCGATGATCCTCGACGTCGACGAGCCGTACCAGCACGCGCCGGGCTTCGCGCGGCGCAGCCGCGACTTCCCCGAGCTGAACGCGGACCGCCACGTCCTCAGGAACGTCCGCGACCAGCTCGCCGCGTTCCGCGAGGGCGCGGGCAAGGACATGGACATCCTGGTGGACCTGAACTTCAACTTCAAGACCGAGGGCTTCATCAAGATGGCGCGCGCCATGGCGCCGTTCGACCTCTTCTGGGTCGAGATCGACACGCGCGACCCGAAGGCGCTGCACTACATCCGCTCGCGTGTCGACATCCCCGTCGCCTCGTGCGAGTGCCTCTTCGGCCGCCGCGACTACCGGCCGTACTTCGAGCACCAGTCCGTCGACGTCGCCATCGTCGACACGCCCTGGAACGGCGTGGGCGAGTCGGTGAAGATCGCCAACATGGCCGACACGTACGAGGTCAACGTGGCGCCGCACAACTTCTACGGCTGGCTGTCGACGTGCATGAACGCCCACTTCTGCGCGATCGTACCCAATCTGCGGATCATGGAGATCGATCCCGACGTGGTGCCGTGGTACGACGAGCTGGTGACGACGGTCCCGAAGATCGAGAACGGCCATCTCGTGCTGCCCACGGGAGCTGGCTGGGGCACCGAGGTCAACGAGGCGGCGGTGAAGGCGCATCCGCCGAAGAGGCGCTGATGGCTGCCGAGATTCTGCACCGTATCGTCGACACGAACGGCATCCGCATGCACGTGGCGGAGGCCGGAGAGGGCCCGCCGGTCGTGATGTGCCACGGATTCCCGGAGTCCTGGTACTCATGGCGTCGCCAGCTCGTCGCGCTGGCGGAGGCCGGCTACCACGCCGTCGCGCCGGACATGCGCGGCTATGGCAAGAGCGACCAGCCGGAGCCGATCGCGGACTACACGCTGCTGCACCTCGTCGGCGACCTCGTGGGCTTGCTCGACGCGCTCGGCGAATCGACGGCGGTGATCGCCGGGCACGACTGGGGCGCGCCCGTCGCCTGGCACGCGGCACTGCTGCGGCCCGATCGGTTCCGGGCCGTGATCGGCCTGAGCGTGCCGTTCATCCCGCGCCGGGCGACGCGCCCGACCACCACGATGCCACGCACCGACGACGCGATCTTCTACCAGCTCTACTTCCAGGAGCCCGGCGTCGCGGAGGCCGAGCTGGGACGCGACCCGCGCGAGACCATCCGGCGGCTGCTCTACTACGGCTCGGGCGACGCTCGCCGGGACCCCGTGGCGCCGGGCTCGGGCGACGTCGGCATGGTCCCGCGCGGCGGGGGCTTTCTCGGCGGCCGCAAGGCGCCGGAGACGCTGCCCGCGTGGCTCACGGACACCGACGTCGACTTCTACGCCGGTGAGTTCGCGCGCGCCGGCTTCCGCGGCGGGCTGAACTGGTATCGCAACATCGACCGCAACTGGGAGCTGCAGGCGCCATGGATGGGCGCCAGGGTCACCGTCCCCGCGCTGTACGTGACCGGGGATCGCGATCTCGTCCGAGGCTTCCGCGGCATGGACCGGCTCCTGCCCGCGCTCAAGCACTTCGTTCCGGATCTACGAGGCACGATCGTTCTCCAGGGCTGTGGCCACTGGACGCAGCAGGAGCGGCCGGCCGAGGTCAACGCGGCCATGCTGCGATTCCTCGCGGAGGTGAAGTGATGGCCGTCACCGGCTTCGAGATCACGCTGCGCCGTCCGCTGGCCGGTGGCGCGCCGTTCGGCGACGTGGGTCCCTACGAGGAGCTGAAGGGCCGGCTGCGCTACGCGATCGATCCGAGTCACGCCGCCAACCGCGGCGTCACCGATGTCGCGCTGGCGCCGAGGAACGCCGCCGGGCTCGTCGAGTTTTCCGCCGACCTCTCGCTGCTCGTCCCCGTGGACCGCGCGCGGGCGAGCGGCCGCGCGCTGATCGACGTCGTGAATCGCGGCAACACGGTGAGCGTTCCCAACTTCAACCACGCGACGCGCCCGACCTTCACGGCCGGCTCCGATCCGAACCCGCCGATCGACGTCGGCGATGGATTCCTGATGCGCCGCGGCTACGTCGTCGCCTCGTGCGGCTGGCAGTTCGATCTGCCCGACGTGCCGGGCCTGATCCGGCTCCACGGCGTGGAGGCGCGCGAGCAGGGCCAGCCGCTGCGCGGTCGCGTGTACGTGCAGCTGCAGGCGCCGGAGGACGTCGCTGACTTCCTGCTCTCCGACCGCGCTCACCACGCGTACGCCGCCGCCGATCTCGACGAGCGGGACGCCGTGCTGACCGTGCGCGACATGCCCGACGCCGAGCCGGAGGTGATTCCGCGCGGGAAGTGGAAGTTCGCGCGCGCCGACAACGGCCGCGCGACGCCGGATCCCCGCCACGTGTGGCTGGAGGGTGGCTTCACGAAAGGCCGGCTCTACCACGTCGCCTACACCGCCACCGGCGCCCAGGTGGTCGGCCTCGGACCGGTCGCGCTGCGTGACTGCGCCGCGTGGCTCAAGAGCGGCGAGGCGCCGGTGCACGTGCGCCGGGCCTACGCGTACGGACGCTCGCAGACGGGCCGCCTGCTGCGCACGCTGATCCATTACGGCCTCAACGACGACGAGCGCGGTGACGAGGCATTCGACGGCGTCATCGCCAACGTCGCGGGCGCCATGCGCGGCGAGTTCAACCAGCGCTTCGGCCAGAACAGCAAGGACCGGCCGTGGACGATGTGCCACCTCGAGCCGTTCCAGGTCGAGCCGCGCGGCCGGCTGAGGGTGATGTACACGAACACCTCGGCCGAATACCATCGCGGCGACGCGTCGCTGGTCCACACCGACCCCGATGGCGCGCGCGACCTCGAGCACGGTCCGAGCGCGCGCGTCTACCACTTCGCGGGCACGGAGCACGGGACCGGCGTGTGGCCGCCGACGGACACGCAGCCCGCGCCGGCCGATCCGCACGGCTGGGTCGACCGCTCGCAGAACCTGCGCGGCGTCGTGAACTACGGCCGCCTGCTGCGCGCGTGCCTGATCAATCTCGACCGCTGGGTGACCGACGGCATCGCGCCGCCGCCGAGCCGCCATCCGCGCGTCGCCGACGGCACGGCGGTGGCGCCGGAGACGCTGGCCAAGACGTTCGACGCCATTCCCGGCGCGCGCTACCCGCGCCGCCACGCCCGCCCGCTGCGCCAGGACTACGGCGCCGACGCCGAGATGCGGCGGATCACGGTGGCGCCGCCGAAATCGGGCGCGCCCTATGGCACGCGCGTGTCGGCCGTGGATAGCGACGGCAACGAGGTCGGCGGCATCGTCCTGCCCGAGCTGGCCGTCCCGCTCGCGACCCACACGGGCTGGAACCTGCGCCACGCCGACATCGGCGGCGTCGACCAACTGCTCGTCTTCGCCGGCGCCACGCTGCCCTTCGCGAAGACGCGCCGCGAGCGCGCGGCCTCCGGCGATCCGCGCCCGGCCATCGCCGAGCGCTATGGGTCGCGCGACGACTATCTCAAGCGCGTCCGCGCGGCCGCCCGCGCCCTCGTGGAGGACGGCTACCTGCTGGAGGAGGACGTCGAGACGTCGCTGACGTTCGCGGCGCGGATGTGGGACGCCTTCGCATGAGCAAGCCGAAGACGTTCTCGCTGCCCTGGGGCAGCGGCGTCATCCAGGAGGAGGCGCAGATCGAGACGCCCTACCACCGGCCGACGGTCCAGCTCCTCAAGTTCACCCGCGGCGACGCAACGGGATCGTACGAGATCCGACTCTGCCACTACGACCGGAAGGGCCGCTTCCAGCGCTCGCCGCTGATCCTGGATGCGGCCGACGTTCCGCGGCTCGGTCGCGCGCTGCGCCGGGCACGACCTCGAAGCCGATCAGATCGGACCACTGCGCGACCCAGCGCTGCAGCAGCGTGACATCGTCGCACTCCATCAGCTGAAAGCAGCGCCCCATGTCGGCCTGCACCCAGCTGCCGACGAAGGCGAGCCCGTCCGGCATCTGCCGGCCTTTGTCGCGGAACCGACGGTAGACGGCCTTGCCGTCCTGGTTCTTGAACGTCTCGATGACCATGAACAGCATGGCGCCCCCTCTCGCTCAGTCGCCGGCGCCGCCGACCTCCGGATGCAGCCCGAACTTCTCGGGCATCGGCAGCCCGGCCGAGCGCCGCTTCTCCACGCGCGCTTCGATGCCCGCCCAGTAGCATTTGGCGAAGTAGGCGATGTCGTGCGTCTGGCCGGCGTCGACGTCCAGGTCGAGGTCGCCGTTGACGCCGACGCTCTTGAGGTGCAGCGAGCCGCAGCGCGCGGCGCCCCATCAACGGTCGACGATGGCGACCGCGCGGGTCCAGCCGGCGGAGGCGCCGCGGATCTTCACCGGGAAACAGGCGATCGTGAAGCCGTGGCCGGGTAGCGCCTCGAGGTTGTGCAGCTTTTCGAGGTGACAGTAGCCGATCTCGCGCCCGGCCTTGTGCCCCTCCCAGATCAGCGAGGCGTCGCCGGTCTTCTCGAATTTCGCCTTCGTGTGAACGAACGGCGCGTCCCACGACCAGGCATCGGTGCCCGTCACGCGCACGCCGCGCTCGAGCAGGTACAACGTCGCCTCCCGGCCCATGCCCGCGCCCGCCTCCACGTAGTCGGGCTTGCCGTAGGCCGAGCCCGCGCGCGTGTTGACGACGACGATGTCGAGCGGACGCAGCGTGTGGCCGATGCGCTTCAGCTCCGCCTCCACGTCCTGCGCCGTCACCACGTCGCCGTCGGGCCGGGCGCGGAAGTCGAGCTTCACACCGGGTTGAAAGCACCACTCGAGCGGCACCTCGTCGATCGTGATCGCGCGCTCGCCGCGGTTCATCGTCGACGCGAAGTGGTACGGCGCGTCGAGGTGGGTGCCGTTGTGGGTCATGAGGCGGATCCACTCGATGGCCCAGCCCTCGGCGTCCGGCAGCTGGTCTTCCTTCAGCCCCGGAAAGAACGTGGTGACGTCCTTCGCAGTGTCGCGGTGGCGGAGGTACTCGATCTTCGGGCCGTAGCCGGGCGGATCGGAGACCACATCGTTCTCGATCGGCATCGACAGGTCGACGATGGTTCTGGCCATGCCGGGAGTTTATGCGATTCTGGGGCGGTGGTCAGGCTCTACCTCGTCCGTCACGGCAAGGCCGCGGCGTCCTTCTCCGAGGCGCCCAACCCCGGTCTCGACGCGACCGGCACCACGCAGGCCGAGGCGATGGCCGAGCGGCTCGCGCCGCTGGGCCCGCTGCCCATCGTCACGAGCCCGCTGAAGCGCACGCGCGACACGGCGGCACCGCTCGAGAAGCGCTGGCGCTTCACCGCGCGGATCGAGCCGGCGGTGGGCGAGATCCCGTCGCCGATGGAGGATCCGGCCGCGCGCGGCGAGTGGCTGCGTGGCGTGATGGCCAGCGTGTGGTCGGCTCAGCCGGAGGACCTGAAGCTCTGGCGCCAGGACGTCGCCGGCGCGCTGCTGGCGCTCCAGCGCCCCACCGTCGTCGTCACCCACTTCGTCGCCATCAACGTGGCCGTCGGCATCGCCGAGGGCGACGACCGCGTCGTCAGCTTCGCGCCCGACAACTGCTCGGTCACCGTGCTCGACGTGGAGGACGGCGCCTTGCGTCTCGTCCGCCGCGGCGTCGAGCGGGCGACCCAGGTGCTCTGAGACCCGAGAGTCGGAGTAGAGATGACGATTGCTCGTAACCCCCTCCACAGATCCGGACGTGCGGCATTACCGCATCCGGCTCCTGCCTTGGGTGACAACGCCGAAGCGGACGAGGGGATAGGGATGGCAGATACGTGCGGGTGGAAGCCACCGGTCGATGTATCGCCTCATCCGTTTCCACGACAGATGATGCGTCTGGCTGCGGCGCGTGAGGGCCCGCCACCAGAGCCAGCCGATGGCCGTGCGGAAAGCGCCAATGCTGCTCCCGTTCATGGGAACCCCGTAGTACCGCACGTGGCCCCCAACCACCGAGCGCAGATAAGCGCCCACCGCCGGGATGGCCTCGTGCCGACGCCGCCGAAGGTCGACCTTCACGGCCTTCAGCTTCGCCTGCCACCTCGTGCGCACCGTCTGCCGCAGCACCGTGAACTTCCCCTTCCGCGTCTTCCCGCAACTGTGCGTGAAGCCGAGAAAGTCGAAGCTCTCCCTGTCAACGCTTCGCGGTCGCCCTTACGGACGCTCAGGCATGACTCGGGGCCGGCGTGGCTCGCGACG
>WNGG01002179.1_pt1 | contig 40480 bp, 35 predicted proteins | sample 5400661 | NCBI WGS metagenome assembly WNGG01 (sample SAMN13153372, study PRJNA577476) | soil metagenome | isolation source: 100 cm soil or saprolite under Garry oak tree replicate 1 | place: USA:California | collected 2016-06-15
TGCGTCCTGGCCTCGAAGCCGACGGTCTCGGGCGCACCAGGCATTGGCATCTTTCCCCGTCCGGTGAGTTCGGTATCCAGCACCACTTCGCGCGTGACTCCTCGAATCGTCAGGTCTCCGATCACCTTTGCGTGATCATTGCTCTCTGGCTCGACACGGGTGCTTTTGAACGTAATGACGGAATAGTTCTGGATATCCAGGAAGTCGGGGGACTTCAGGTGGTTGTCGCGATATTCCACGCCCGAATACAGGGTCGATGCGTCGATCTCCACTTCCACCGAGGAGCGGGACGGGTCAGCCTCGTCAAGAACGATGGTGCCGTTGACGTTCTTAAAGTGGCCCTTCACCGTCGTAAACATCATGTGTTTGCCTGAGAACTCAACCAGGGTATGATTCGGGTCGAGTTTCCATATGCTGCGGGTTGTGGCCGTGGTTTCGCTATGCGTTGTCATGTTATTTCCTCCATTGACAAATACGGTTTTTTTCCGTTGGGGAACGGGAACTCTTACATTCCCTCCTTAACTTACTTTATGTAATTAATTATAATTAAGAAAGTAGCTATTGTCAAGGATATTGTTATTCATTTGGAAATATTTTATACTTATCAGTATGAATGAGATCGAGGACACACGGACAACTGAACCACGAGAAACCTGCGCATCGCAACCGCTAGGCCGCGCAATGCGTTTGCTTGGCGACGTCTGGACGCTCATCATTGTCTATACGCTTTTGCAAGGGACAAAACGCTTTGGCGAACTCCTCACAGGCCAAAAGAAGAAAGCTCTTTTGCCCACGTTGACTGCCCACCCTTTTCAAGCATCAAATGACGGATGGTTTTCAACAGCCTTCAGTAGGATCTCCATGGACGTGGGATACAATTATTCTAAACATGAGTAGTTGCTGACGAAACGAAAGTTACACAAACTATGAGGTACAATGAGCATAGGATGTTGAGAAAATGACATAGGTATTAGTCGAGAAAGGACTCGATTATGAGCAACCAGGAGTACAAAGAGCAAGCACAAGGATTAGACAAATTTCATGATAAGCATAGCTCCCAGGTGCCACCAGACTGGCTAAAAGCTGAAGCTGAGGCTGAGACAGTTGGCAAAACATACGTCTATGATTTAGGGCATCACACGGTTGAACTCAATGAGCAAGGAACGCTCGTACTGCATGAGTCTGATACACGCATGGCTCTCTCAGCCGATGAAGCCTACAAGCTGCTCGAGTGGCTTCATGACAATCATCGTGCTACCTTGCATCAACTTGCTCATCGGACAGATGAACCAAAACCATAACCGTGTTGATTATCTCTAGATGAGACGGAAATTACACAAGAAAAACGGCGCGACACCTGCACCGGGGCCGCACCTTTTTCGCGATCAGGGGAGTAATTACCTCCTTGAGCCGTTGGCGATACCAGGCGGTCAGTCTGCGCTCCCGCTCAGAGGTATCGCTACCGGGCCGTACGTAGAGATCCATGGTCTTGTTGTTGCGAATGATCACTGCTGGCGAGCCTTCGCGGTAAATCACATTAAGTAAGTAACGGTTCCCTTGATAGTAATGGCTCTCGCCGGAAACAAACTCTCGGGCCGACTGGCGCTCCTGGCCCTCAAACTTCGCCTGCTGACGCTTGATCCATGCCAACTTGGAAATGGTAAAGAGGCGTACAGCCTCATCATTGACTCGCAATGGTGCGGCTACCCGTACCCGACCGGTCGGTGGATCCCACGAGACATTCATGTAGGGGCTACACCACCCACAATGAAAACGTCGTTTTCAGAAGAGATTTCGCCTTGCTAAAGGGGCATTGTCCATAGGGATCGCTACAATAGATATAGGTACGCCACTTTTGCTTATTCACGCTGATGTTCGTGCCGCCATCAATCGTTGCGCCACACCAGGGACAGTTGGTGAGTTGATGTGGACTTCCACTACCACCACCGAACATGGGGTTGTGAATACCGTGTTGTTGTGTGATGGCCTCCGCGCTCTCCTGCGTGGTGTTGGGAGTGGAGCGTTACCCGACCCATAGGCCGAGCCGAAAAGGTGTCTGCCCCCAGGTCGCGCTATCACCGCGCCGTATCATCTCACAGGCACAGATAAGCGATGAGGCGCGTTGGAATTGCTGCAGTGTGAGCAGAGGCACTTGAAGCAGCTCAGACTCGCGTGATCGGCATTGCGGGAGACGTTACCGATCCGGCTCATCGTCAGGCTCTGGCGGAGGCGGTACGCAATCTGGGTGGCCTGGATGCTCTGATCAACAATGCGAGTATGCTTGGTCCCAGTCCTCAGCCCTCCTTAGTAGAATATCCCCTTGATGTGCTTGAACGGGTCTACCGTACCAATGTGATTGCCCCGCTTGCGCTTATTCAGTCGCTGCAACATCAGTTGAAAGAGGGAGCCTGTGTTATCACTATTACCAGCGATGCAGGTGTCGAAACCTATGAAGGCTGGGGTGGCTATGGCTCAAGCAAAGCGGCTCTGGAGCAGTTGTCGCATATCCTGGCCGCCGAGAAACCATCCTGGCGTGTCTACTGGGTTGATCCGGGTGATATGCGTACGCAAATGCACCAGGAAGCTTTCCCCGGCGAAGACATCAGTGATCGCCCCTTACCAGAGGTGAGCGTACCTGGGCTGATCGCCCTGATTAAGGGAAGTCATCCGAGCGGACGATATGCTGCCCGTTCAGTAGCGGGGCAGGTGAAGTGAGCTATGCTGAAACACGCAATACCTTTGCGTCTGATCAATTTACCAATACCTCATAAGCCCCGTAAGCCAGCTCCTCGCAGGTATGCCAGTAGGTTCCAGCTCGTTCGATCTCAACTTGCAGCCTGGTGAGCCGCTCAGGATATGCTTCGAGCATTCCACATTCGTGATGGAACAGGGACAAATAGGCTCTAGTCTCGAACAAGAGCTCCTGTGGGTTGCCCTGAGGAGACATTTGCGAATAGGACTTGCTCATTTCCCCCTTTTCATGCATCGTTGTCATACTTCTACTTGAGTGCGCAGGTTGATGCAACATGGGTATTTGTCCAGATCGACGCGGCACGAGCACACTCATAATCAAGGGTGGTGGACCAATCCCCGCTTTGGACCTCTACACGCTGCACTGCGAGAGCTATGATCCGCTCTGCTCCGACGCAGCGTTGTGCCACCGCTACCTGCAAATCTTCTGGCTCCACGACGCGTGCTGCACCAGAGATACAAAGAGCTACCTGATCGGCATAGTTCGGGACAACGAGTGCTGCCTGTTTGGTCTCTAAAATATTGCCGATGGCTTCAAAAGCTCCATTTCCCGTGTAGTCGGGCAGGAATATTGCTCCTCCAGGTGTTGCTGTACTACGAGGGAAATGGACGAGGAATCCTGGCGCTCCACCTCGATGGTTGACTGCACATTGACCCTGTTGATTCACCGTGCAAAGAAAACACAACACCTGCTGGCTGAGAAAGCGACAGTGCTCCTCAGAGAGGACTCTCTGGCTCCCCTTGAGCAGACCCTGAGGAAACCTGCTCTGTTGAGAGGAAGGTGATTTTAGTACCGTGAGGCCAGCAACTCGTGACCGAATGTATTTCGAGCAGTGAAAGAAAGCTTCTCGTACATGCAAGCGCACAACTATCGATGGAGCAGAGGAGGAACTCGAAAGCATTTCAACCGTTCCTTGCACACAGAGCCTCTCACGAGTCGGATGACAAATAAAGAAAAGGCTCAGCCAAGCAACTTGTCCAGTTGAGAGAGCGAACTGCAATCTTTGTAAGATGCTAGAAGCTCTGCTTCGACTCTCCAACTGTAGCAGACAAGTAGATTCATCTAGCACTTGGACGAAACCGGGCTGCCCTAGAATAAGCACCCCATCGAGTTCGTTGTGTGGAGTCATCCCAGCTATCACACACATCGCCTGTTGAGCAATAAATTCCTGGGCGTGTTCCGTCAGATACGGTGTCTTTTTCTGGTCAAAAGCTGCTCCGCTTTCGTGGGTTCCCCAACGTGTTCGTGCCAGGTTTTGACCCACATGAAGGGATGTTTGCGTATTCATGCAAATCCTTTCTCCTTTCTCAACTCATCAGTACTTTTATCCACTGCAATCACACCCTTTGATTGAAGATCATGTACTATGTCCTCAACCACGTTGAGGGGATGACACAGCATCACGGCAATCCGTTCAGTGCTTCTGTTTCCATCGACTAATGCGAAGACCTGCCTCTGTTTACGCGACCATGAATGCATCCCTACAGGTTCAGCTCGTGCGAGACGCCGTGGAACTCCTGATGACTGTAAAAGGACTGTCTGAGAATCACCAAGGACAAGAGGAGAGGTCCGTTGGGGAGTGAAAGCTGCACGTTCCCAGGTGAGGTATCCCAGGCTTGCCAACCAGCGTATTGCCTCGCCGTCGGTGAGTAGGCTCCTTCCATTCACGCTACTCTGTACGTGGCAGGTAGTCACTTGTCCTTCACTGAGAGTGAGTTGCGCCTGCCAAAGTACTCCAGGACCTGTCCCTTCGGTAGAGATTACTCCGTTTGCCCGTGTCTTCTCTAGCATCCTCAGAAGTCCGGTAAGATCATTGGTGTACATGCGCTATCCCTTTCAAACTACAAGCGGGTCTGTGGGGACGGACCTGAAGTCGGGGCACGCCAGTAGCGTCGATGCATCAAATCATCCCCTGCGTGGTTCGCTGTGGTCGCAACCAACCCGGCATAATGGAGATGACGTAATGCCTCCAACAGGAGAGCAGGGCGTATCCGCTCCTGTTTCATACCTCTCAGCGCAAGTGTCTTTTGCAATTCTGTCAAGGTAACTCCTCCGCTATCTGGCAGAAGTGAAAGGATGAACTGTGCAAAATGCTGCTTTGCCTGTTGACGCTCCAACTGCTCTGGTGTTTCAAGGAGTTCTGTCGGTGAAGCAGAGAAGCGTATCTCGAAGCGGCAGATGGGATCTCCCCGTTTCATGCATGTCCGCTCGACGATGTGTACTTGCTCCCCATAGCGTTCTGCCGCCCCTTCGATGGCACCCACGAGTACTGGACAGATTTTACGGGGACTATCATAGATCAGCGTCAATTCATCGGGATGCTGAATTCGTGTTGTATACTGAAAAAGAGGTGGGGCGAGACCATCGGGTAGACGACTCATTTGTTGATGTGCATCGTGCATCGCAAGCAACAGTTCGCGCCCACTGTGAACCTGCGTAAGGATATAGGCACAAAGATGCCTGGTAAGCCCATTTGTTATGAAATAGCGACCGAACTCCTGCAACAGCATCTCTACGGGAACTTTCGTAACGTGACTCGCCTCAGCTACACCAGCCAACAGAACATTGTCGTCATAGACGCGACTGGCCAATATTGCAGTCGGAAGGGTCTTCCCAAGATTATCCCGATACTCCCTTAGGACCGAACCCTTAAAACGCTCGGACAGATACTTTTCCCACGTCACAAAGATCAAACCATGCATGTTGCGTACTCCGATCTAAATCTTTCTTGGCAGTGCCCGCAACACTGTTTAGGATGATGAATTCTCACTGTAAACAGGCTACTTGACTCATTCAAAGTGGCATTGTTGCTTCAGAAAGGATATATCTCTCCTAATCTCTGAATGAACTCAAGCGCCAGCAATAGCGATAGTTCCGGAGAGGCTCACCTTCACTTCTCTCGCTCTTATGCACATTATTGGACGGTAGACACTTGCTGGCACCCCAGCATCGATTGATATGGATTAAGGACTTTCAAGAATAAAAGTAAGTATTAAAACTTTGGAACGCCGCCATCTTATACTTTATATATAAGATAATCTACAAAAGTTGCGAAACGGTTACATTTTGGTAAAGTTCTTCTTAAGAAACAAGCAATCAGGTATACTTTTTTCAACAGATACAAGAAAGAAAATCATTACTAAATTTCTCAGGTAATAACTGCGTATACTAAAATTACAGTGCTTGATACGGGATTGCGTGTGGCAGAATTAGCAAAGCTCACAAAGGATAACCTTGATTGGCAGAACCATCGCCTGATGATTTACGGCAAAGGCGGGCCGGGCCGTATGGAAAATTATCAAAACGCAGGATTATTCCGCTTTCCTCAAGACTGCAAGCCATTCTTGAAGGGCATCTGGGATTACATGACAACCTAAAGATCTACGAGGTAAGTTAATCACTTGTATTGGCTCTCCCTCACATGAAGTGTGCCCGCTTGCTTCGCTCCTAGAGGATTTCTAGAAAAAGCCTGGAGATCTCAAGAGAAGGCCAAACGATCTGCTTGCGCAGGTCCCGCCAGCAGTCGCATCCCCACTTGTGCCACGAGGGCATTTGTTCCTGAGCAGAGCGTATCAGCAAGGAGCAAGATTGGTGGGACGGTAAAAACGATGAAGGGAATGCGCTCTGGTGTCAGCATGATGGTATTTCCTCCTGAGAGGCTGTGCCCGGCTGCTCCGACCGACGCGTGAGACGACGAATGATCCAGGCCAGGGCGAGGACCATGATGGTCGCGGTGATCCATGTGCCAACACGGGACCACGTTGGTCTGCGTCTCGCTTGCTGCTGCACGTGCTCGGGTCGGATGCCAAAGCCAAAGAGGAGCGGTACCAGCTTGCGCACGAGAGGCCAGCCCAGGAAGCTCGGGAAGGTGAAGGAGCCGTTGGGGTCGAGGGCGGCTTTGAGCAGGCGATCTTGCATGAGATTGACGATGGCCTGGATGACTCGGGTGGGCCATTCGCGCCGACGTTGGACGCGGGCGAGATCGGCCACGGTCACCTGTCCTGCCTGAAGTGGGGCAGTGAGGAGATTGGCTGCGGCGACGGCGTCCATAATAGCATAGTTAATGCCATTGCCCCCGGCTGGTGACATGACATGGGCGGCATCACCAAGCAAGAGCAGGCCAGGGCGATACCAGCGCCGCAGACGATTGGCTTCCACGGAGAGCATCGAGATCTGTTTCCAGTCTTGCAGTTCTGCCACCCGGTCAGCAAAATCTGGGGCTCTCTCGGCAATCGCCTGGCGCAGGGCAGAGAGTCCGGCTGCACGCACCTCATGATAGGTGCCCTTGGCGATGATGTAGCCGATCTGCCAGTGATCCTCGCGTTCGAGGAAGAGCAGGGCCCGTCCACCACCGAAGCGTGCCATCAGGCCATGCGGATCATCGGACTTGCGTGAGAGACGCAACCAGAGCACGTCCATCGGCGGCGAAGAGGCAATGGGTTCGAACGCGGCCAGTTTGCGCAGTCGGGAGAAGCGGCCATCAGTTCCCACCGTGAGGAGCGCTCGCACTTCGTGCCAGCCATCATGCGCACGATAGCGCACTCCACGGACCTGGCCTTCTTCCTCGAGCAGTTCTTCCACGCGTGCGCCCATGACCAGGCAGAAGGATGGAAAGCGTTGGGCCTCGCTCGTGATGAATTCGAGAAAACGGGTCTGGGGCATCATCGCAACATAGGGAAACTTGGTCTTCAGTTCGTGCAGATCGAACCGCAGCCCTCCTCCAGGAGGAGCCACCAGGCTCAATTTGGTATGGGGTAATTGGAGGAGACGGTCGGCAAGACCAAGTTCGTCCATCACCTCCAGGATGGAAGGGTGAAGGGTATCCCCTCGAAAATCGCGGTCAAAGTCCAGGTGCGATTCGAGCAGGATGACGGGGATGCCTTTGCGAGCCAGCATGAACGAGAGGATCGCCCCTGCTGGTCCTGCACCGACGACACAGCAGGTCGTCTGCTCTCTGGACTTCACGGGGTGTGTTTGTGGGAGAATCTCTTGGGTCATGTCAGTACCTCCATCGTTGTTTCCTCTGGGAAGTCGTTCAGATCACTATTGTCCCCTCATGGTACCACGTCAAGGAACCGAGCATGGCTCTTCCTCGTTGAGGGTATAAACCTATTATAATATCCCATGGGGTCAATTGAGGAGTTGAAGACGGGTTGTATAATGGCTAATGCTGCGTCGCTGACTGGATTGATGTTCGTGGTGGTCACCTTGATCGCCGGGACTCGGGAGCCAAGGGCGAGTAAGGCGTTAGCGGCATTCAGCACGCCAAACGTCGTGCATTTTTGCGTCGCGCTGCTGGTCGCCGCCATTCTCAGCGCGCCCTGGCAGGTGCTCTGGCCTGTTAGCCTTCTGCTCGGCCTCTTGGGTCTGGGGGGGGTGACCTACGTCGTCATCGTGCTACGGCGGGCGCGCCGTCAGACGAGCTATCAACCGGTACTGGAAGACTGGCTGTGGCATACGGTCTTTCCGCTCGTCTCCTACACAGCACTCATCGTCGCGGCGATGCTGCTCCCAGGCCATCCGGCGTCGGCACTGTTCGTCATCGGTGCAGTGACGCTTCTGCTCCTGTTCATCGGTATCCACAACGCGTGGGATACCGTGACCTACGTTGCCATTGAGCGCTCCCAGTCCGAGAACAAGAGTCAGGACTAGAATCGCCTCACCTGCGCTACCGACCGCCGCCTGCTATGGGCGCGCCGCTAGCAGAAGAGCAGGCATACTCGCTTTGTCATCCTGAGCAGAGCGAAGGATCTCTCGCCGGACAGAGATCCTTCGCTCGCGCTCAGGATGACACTGCTGCGTCGGCTTCGTTTGACTCGCAACACGTCTTCTTTGAAATGTCTTGCGCCCAAGGCAGGTCATGCAGCGTCCGGGTGTATAAGCCCCTGTCCGTGTGGTATATTATTGCTAACGTAGTGTCTCATTCATCTTCTGCTGGACTCGATAGGAGAAGAACCATGCCTCGGATCGCCATCGTAGGTGCAGGAATTGCGGGACTCAACGCAGCTCTCACCTTGCAGGACGCCGGTCTCTCGTGCAGCATCTACGAAGCGTCCGACCGCATCGGCGGTCGCATGCACTCCGATACCACCACCTGGGCGGACGGTATGGTGAGCGAGTGGTGCGGTGAATTCATCGACAGCGACCATGAGACCATACACCAGCTGATCAAGCGCTTTGGCCTCAACACCACCGACCTGGGGCGGGCAAGAGCAGGCTGGGCACAAAGCATCATATATTTCTTCAATCGCTATTACGGCGCGGAAGAACTAGCCAGGGACTTCCAAGCGCTCGCTCCTCTCTTGCAGCAGCAGGTGCAGGAGGCTGGTTTCCCCACAACCCACGCCCGCTTTACCCAGGCGGGGTTCAAGCTCGACCATCTGAGCGTGTATGATTGGATCGAGCAGTATGTCGAGGGTGGGCACAACACGCCGGTGGGCCACATGCTGGATGGGGGCTGCACCGGGTTCTACGGGCTGGATACGCGCACACAAAGCTCCCTCAACCTGGTCTACATGTTTGGCTCGCGAGGCTCTGGAGACCGTCCGGCTGCTTCGGGCCCAATGCAAGGAAGCTACAAAATTGTAGGCGGGAACCAGCAACTTCCGTTGGCCATCGCCAGTAGTCTCTCGCAAGGATGTATCCAGTTGAACCACCAGCTGGTTGCTCTCAGCCGAAAGAGCAATGATTCGCTCACCTTATCTTTCGCCACCTCCACGGGAATCTTGGAGGTGACCTGCGATCAGGTAATCCTGACCATGCCGTTCAGTACCCTACGGCACGTGGATTACCAGCAGGCTGGCTTTGATGGCTTGAAGCAAACCGCTATTCGGGAGCTTGGCTATGGCACTATATCCAAGCTCTTCTTACAGTTCGATACGCGCTACTGGTACCAGAATGGCCCCTGGCCACGCATTCACGATGGGTTTATCATCACGGACTTGGATATCCAGGTGCTCTGGGATACCTCTCTTGGTCAACCAGGCTCGCATGGTCTGCTTGTCGACTATACGAGCGGTTCCAGAGGAGCTGCCTATGCCCCACCAGCAGCGTATACAACAGCTGCTGACTCGAAGGAAATCCAGTACTATGCTCAGCATTGCCTGCAACAACTGGAACGGGTCTTTCCCGGCATCAGCGCATACTACACCGGGAAGGCCGCATTGAGCTACCCCACGGGCGATCCCTATCTTCTTGGAAGCTATGCGTGCTGGCGCGTTGGGCAATACACACTCTTCGGTGGCTACGAGGGAGTGCGCCAGGGACCTGTTCACTTCGCGGGCGAACATTGCTCGGTCGAGTTCCAGGGCTTTATGGAAGGCGCAGCCAGAGAGGGCGTGCGTGCCGCTCGAGAGATTGTGCAGGATTGGGGCTAGTGGACTGACGCACTTGATTTGAGAGGAAGAAAGGGTGCGTTTCATTTTTTTGCATGGCTGGGGCAAGCCCAGCCACTACTATACAACGAGTGCCCTTTGCGTCGTCTAGTAGTGGCTGGGCTTGCCCCAGCCATGTTCGCCACCTTGCGCTCAATGCAAAAAAGTGAACCACACCAGGAAGAAATGGAAACTGTTCAGAAAGACCCTTGTCTGATAGACTAGCGCCATGACAGCATCTGAAGCGCTCTGTTCATCGTTGCTCTCATTTCTTCAATTCGTGCCGATTCAGATGCTGAGCAAACTTCCCTGCCACGGAATAGCTCGTGTCGGTCACTCTTCCCGTTTCCATTACCTGCTTCAATCTGTGCAGATTTGAAGCCACTTCTTCGGCCGGGAATTTTCCAAGAAGGGCTATTTGTTCTATCATCATAGAGTAAGAAACAGATGCTTTCTTCGCCTCAAAGATGAGCAGGGAGGTAATGCTTTCATAGCAAAAGCGTCAAAACGCGTTTTCTACGAAGGAACTCTTAATCCCTATACTATTCCCATGCCACCACCTCCACCCCCATCTCATACGCATTGGACAAGAAGCAAACATATGTTCTAAAATGTTTATAGCTAGGGTTTTTTGTTTCTTATCTATAGTCCTATACGAAGAAACTTGGGCTAATAGCACCCTGGAAAATGTTTTATACTAAATAGGCTTATCAAGTCAGAGATACAAGGGAGTTATAGTGTGTTTTATCGAAGAAAGATTTTACTAGCTCTATTGGAAGCCTTTGGTGGTTCGTTCTTTGGCCCCTATGAGCACAATCACCTCCCCTTCACCTTGCATCCCTCACCTCCCCTTGCACCACTTGGTAGATATGCGTCTGCTCCAACATCTCTTGCGGGAAACTACTCAGGTCGGTAGCGGTTAGGAAGACTTGTTCATGCCGTAAAACTTCGTGTAAGAGGTGTTCGCGGCGTGGTAGGTCGAGTTCGCTGAATACATCGTCGAGTAGGAGAACGGGTTCATCGCCGGTAGAGGCTCGCATATAGGCGAGTTCGGCCAGTTTGGCAGAGAGAGCGACGGTACGTTGCTGACCACGTGAGCCATATGTGAGCATGTTGACACCGTTGACCATAAATTCCATGTCATCGCGATGCGGCCCCAATAGGCAGACACCTTGCTGGATCTCTTTCCGTTGCACCTCACGGAGTTGATGGCGGTACTGCTGCTGGGCTTCAGTCATATTCCATTCCTCATTCACTTTGAAGGATGGACGATAGATGATCTCAAGCCGCTCACGTCCACCACTGAGCGTTTCTTGCAGGGCGACAGTATGCACATTCAAGGCACTCAGCATGTGGCGGCGGTCAAAGATAATCTGGTTCGCCAGTGCCGTTAGCCGTTCATCCAGATATTCTAGCATGCGTGGGTCTTCTTGATTATCGCGGATACGCTTGAGCAAGGCTGAACGCTGGATGATAATTTTGCGATATTGCACCAGAGCCTGGCAGTAACGCGGCTGTATCTGGCAGAGGGCTCGGTCAAGAAAACGCCTGCGCTCGTCGGGAGGGCCGTCAACCAGATGCAGGTCGGTAGGCGCAAATAAGACTACTTTCATCTGACCGATGACATCCATAACTTTGTGGGCAACACCATTGATCTTTACCCGTTTGCGTGGCGTATTGGCTGGCAACTCAACCGTTGGAGACGGAACGTGTGCTACATCGGCGATATTTGGTGGTGTGGGATCGAAAATGACCATTTCGATCTGCAGATCACCCTCACGACGTTTGATGTTCGCCTGTAAGCGTGCGAGATGATCACGCGCATGCCAGTTCACCACTTCGCGGTCAGACGACGCATGGAATGAGTTTCCTGTCGCGAGCATACCCACAGCCTCCAGCAAATTTGTCTTCCCCTGAGCATTTTCACCATAAAACAAAAACAGGCCCGGCTTGAGGGAAAGTTCCAGATGCGGGTAATTGCGAAATTCATTCAATACGAGGTGAGAAAGGTACATGCTGTGTCCAAAATGTAGGGTATCCACAAGGGATACCCCTGCTTCTACCTACCGATTAGTATGCATCGGCATAATGACATAGGTATAATCAGCCGGTCCTACCGGCTTTACCACGCCTGGTTTGGTCGGCGAATTGACTTCGATGGCGACCTCTGGCGTGTCAATGACCGCAAGCACCTCGGCCAGGTACTTAACGTTAAAGATGATCTGCTGCTCCGGCCCATCGACGGCGGCATTGAGCACCCCGACGTTATCGCCTAGATCCTCGGCGGTTGCCTCAATCGTTATCTTCCCCGGCTCCAGGCCGCTATTGTCACCACCGGCAATTTTGACGCGGGCGATGTTCGAGCTATCACGGGCAAAGAGAGCCGCAGACTTGACCCGTGCCGCAAAGGCCTTTGTCTCCACTACCGCTCGTGTCGAATGCTCCTTAGGGATAATTTGGCGGAAGTTGGGGAAGTTGGCATCGATCAGGCGTGATACCAGATCAATCTGCTCTGTATGGAATAACACCTGACTGCGATTGGGCGTAACAATCATCTGTACTGCCCCTTCGGATGGCAGGATACGTGCCAGTTCATGCAGAGTACGGGCAGGCACCAGAATATCTCCATGGGCAGTCTCATCGCCGGGGAGAGGAGCCGTACGTACCGCTAACCGGAAGGAATCGGCAGCCGCGAATGTGACTTTCTCGTTGCCTACCTGCACCAGCACACCCGTAAAGACTGGGCGCGATTCGTCCTCGGAGGCCGCCAAGGCAACCTGGGCGATCATCTCTTTCAGCAGGGCCGCGTCCAGGATTACTGGTGGCTCCCCCCCCTCGGCACTGGGAATCAGGGGAAACTCCGAGGAATCCATCCCCTTAATATTTGCCGTGATTCCTTCACCCTTAATGCTGACCTTATGCGTATCTTCAGGCACTGAAATATCGACTGGAGCCTGTGGCAGGCTATTCACAAAATCGGTGAGCAACTTGGCCGGAACCGTAGTCGTTCCCTCTTCATGAATCTGCGCATCCACCCAGCAATTAATGCCGATCTCCAGATTGGTTGCCGACAACTTCAAACGGCCATGATCGGTCGCCAGCAAAATATTCGCCAGAATAGGTAATGTGCTCCGATTTGAAACGCCGTGACTGACAATGGAAAGCCCCCGGCTCAAGTCTTGCTGTTTACAGGTTATTTTCACGAAAGTCCTCCAGACACTACCAAAGAATACAAAAATTTTCCTGGTTAGTATAACGTATTCTCTATAAGAGAACAAGGCTGTTATCAAAAATAGGACGCTTTGTTTCTCACTACCTATTCTATTTTTCTCTGCAAGAAACGGCTGCTTCCATACGTGAGCGTGACACAAATCAGAGCAGGAGCATGGGATCGAATTGTGTGCAGCAATCCATCCATCTCGATACTCTGACCCAGGTAGACTACCCGCATACCAGTACGACGTAGAAAGAGAGCCAGCAACAGGCTCTTGGGGCATAAAAACGAGGTGTCCAGTCTGAAGCTGGACACCCCAAATGATACTCTAGTTACAAGGCATTTGCTACAAATGACGCACTACAAGAAGTACTACTTGTCGCACTACAAGGCCGCACTATGAGCACAATTCCATGTAAGAGCTTCCTTATTCGATGTGTGGAGAACTTTTTGTTCTCATATTTATTATAACGTAGTCCGCAAAACAATTGTAACATGTGTTGTGTTTTTTGAAAAAACTAGGCAATAAGGGGGTTGTATGGTACAATCCTGAAGCGCAGTTCTTAACTCTACTGGAGGACAATATTTTTTATGGTGAACTCACAGGTTGGTGGTAATGGCTCATCTAAAGCAGATGTATCTGATCCTCTACAGGTCGCGGCTACTTTTCAAAAAGCTGTTATTGATCGTTTTCAAATGGATAAACCCCAGTCAACAAGGCAGTTTATTGATGGTAGCCGTCAGTCGTTGGATCATTTGCGGTTGGCTGCACTGTCGCAGATTCGGGAAGCGATTGATCAGCGCAATCGATTAGTGAAGGAAGATGCGAATTTGCGCCGCGAATGGGAGGCGGCACGCGATGATTTTATTGGCAAGCTTCGCTTCAGTGCCAGTGGGCTTGATGTGCTAAGCCAGCGCGTTTTGGCAGCTATAGACGAACTGACGCCGCACTTAGGGGAAATAACGGCACACGATATTCGTAAGGTGAAGCAGGCAATTGAGAAAACAGTGGGGAAGAAAATGCGTGCCTCGCTGGCTCTTAGCTTTGAGACATGGGTTGCGCAAGCTATTCATATCAATAGTGCGCTTCTTTCACAGCGATTCGAGGTGACGGAGCCGTTGAGAGTTGCTGAAGCTTATCATGTGTGGAGCGAGCGACAGAGCGATCAGGAAGATGTCAGCCCAACAGTGTTTGCAGAACAGGTAGCCTACGTTTTCTTTGTGCGTTTGTTGCTGGTACGTGTGCTGGAAGATAAAGGTATTTTACATCCGCGCTTTATGAGCAATGGCGGCTTTCGTGATTGGAGTGAATATATTCAACGCCATTTTCAGGAGCTAGCTGGCATAGGTATCTTGAATGAAAATTACTGTGACCTCCTGGCCCGTAAAGCCGGTCGTTACTATCTGCATTTTTTCCAGCAAGCCATTTTCGATTGGTTCACTCCTGATGACTTTTTGTTTGTGGAGACGCTTGAATTCCTCTGTCGTTACAATTTCCAGAACATCACAAGCGATATTATCGGCTTTACCTACGAGGAGTATATTGATCGCGTAGCTCGCAATCGCAAAGGCCACTTTCTCACTCGGCAGGAAGTGGTAGATTACATGCTTGATCTGTTGGACTATACGGGGGCACAGGTTGTGGGGAGACGTATTCTTGATCCGGCCAGTGGGAGTGGGAGTTTTCTGGTGCATGCTGCCCGCCGATACCGGCGTGCTCTGGTGACGTACTACTGCAATCTCAATGGTCTACCTGATAATGAAGAGGCATTATCTGCTCAGCCTGCTCTGCGTCTGGAACTGGCACGCCGATACCTGGATGATCTTACCTCCCTCTTTTTTGGTATGGAATTGAATCCCTTTGCTTGCTACCTGGCTGAAATGAACTTGCTGGTGCAGGGGATAGACGACTTTTTTGTGCTGCAACAGGTGGGGAGGGCGGTAGTGATTGATCGCTTTCACATCTACAATACAAATAGCCTGGAATTGCCACGTGAGGTGCTGGATAGCACAGATGTGACCGGCACGGCTCGCGGGATACACGTTCCTGATCGCTTGAGTGAACGCATCGTGGATGAAGCTTATCCAATCAAAGTGAAGCTCGACCAATATGCAGATGGTTTCTTTTACGTTATTTCCAATCCACCGTATGTGAGTAGTAAGCAAGAAGAGTTAAACGTCGGTTGGTTTAAACGTACTGAATTTTATAAGGCCATTCTTTCAGGTGATACCAACCTGTATCTGCTCTTTTTGCGCCTGGGCATGTATTATCTGGCTGATTATGGACAGATGGTGTACATTGTGCCGTTGACTATTTTTGGTGATAAGAGCGCAAGTGCTGCTCGTCGTCTTCTGAAAACACCTCCTTTCTGTCCGGCGGCGGCTGTACGTTTTTACCGGGGAGATATTCTATTTCCAGGGGTAGATCAGGCAGTAGGTATGGTACGGGTGAATCATACTTTATCCTCTTCTGTGATAATTGTGAGTGGTGGCAATACTATTCAGCAAGCAAAGCAAGCACAGTTTAGTACATCTTTAGAAAACGTGATCGATGCAGTACCATACAATCATGTTTGGCAAGGAAACTGGTTGCTTGCACCAACGCAGGAGATTTTAGATATCTGGCAGTATGTAAAGCAAGTGAGTAGTGGCCTTGTGTATCAGTTGGGTATTGTATTGGATGAGATTTTTGATAGAAGGCAGGGTGATGTTAATGCAACTTATTTGAACCCGTTACGTCTGGGGTTGCAAAATGGCAGTTTTGCTCAAGGTGATATTGCCGTTTACAAAGGAGAAGATATAAAAGCATTTTCGATTTTGCCTGCTTCACCTTCAGATTGGGTCAAACCACTGCATGAGAATAACCACGGTGTTGCCCAAGAGGTACTCTCTACTTCTCAAGTACTGGAGCAACTAAAGCAAACTACTGGTAAAGAAAAAGGTTTAGTACTGAGAGAAGTAGCTCGTTTGAACACGCGGGAACGATTGTTGGCTACATGGTTTGAAAGAACGTCAGATAAACCTATAGCTTTTACTCATGAACTTTGGAGAATGGTGCTTAAGGAGGAGACTTCAGAAGAATATGGTAAAGCTCTTCTAGCGTTGATCAGTAGCAAAACTATAGTGTATTTAGTGAATCTTTTTTCGACAAACAACCATGTTAGCAAGGACGATTTAGGACGTGTTCCTATTCCCGATCCGCAAACATTACCAGTAGCTCAGTTCGCAGCATTAGCGAATGACTTGCTCCAAGAGCGGGCGAGGTTGGAACGAGATTTCGTTGTGTTGTATGGGGCAAAGTTGCCGAAGTTCGATGAGGGAGGGGTGTATATTCCTCCATCGGCTGTGCTGGCAAATAGTCGCTTACCAAAGTTGACTTTGCTAGCTCTGGTGGGACGCGGCGAGGTGAAGAATATAGGACCGACTAACGGGCGTATACGGGCATTGCGGAATAGAAATATGATTGTGGCTGCGCTTGCGACTACTCATCCCAACAGTGCAGCGTTCGCTCAGGTGCTAAACTTGTTCTTGAGTGAGCCGGAGCGCGAGAATGATACATGGGCGCAGGCACAAAACTGGCAGTTGCCCGATACTGCGGCGTCTAGTGCATGGCTGAATATGTACAACACGATGAGCCAGCAAGCTCAAGCTGGTTGGGAGAGATTTGTGGCATTACAGGAACAGGTCGATGAAGCTGTGGCGGATTGGTACGGTTTCAATGATGGTATGCGTGCGACTATACGTGAGGGATTGCCGTGGGCGAGAAGACAAAGAAATGAGTTGTAGTGTAGAATGAAGGAAAGAAAGGGCGAAGTCTTTGGGCGTGGAGAATACTTGCTGATTCCAAGTGTGAGAGAGGATGATTACCGTGCTGCGCCTGCCGAATTTCATAATCTGGATTAGGTAGATCGTCTGGCGCAAATTTTGTAAGGATAGAGATTGGTATTACACGGGAATTTCTGGTATTATTTCAATGTATGGTTTTTATGAGAAGGATAACCATAAATAATAATTCAATCTTTCGATGAGGAGAGAGGGAAACAATGAACCTGCATTATTTGCGCGTCTTTTTGACGGTAGCCGAATACGAACATATTACACGGGCTTCTGAAGAGTTGATTATCAGTCAACCGGCGGTGACAAAGACGATTCAGCATTTGGAGCAAGAGGTGGGGTTGGAACTGATAGAACGGCATGGTCGGCGTATCGCTTTGACTCATGCGGGGCGCGTGTTACAGAACTACGCACGACGTCTGTTTGCGCTGGAGCGTGAGATGGAGGATGCGCTGGGGGCACTGCGTGATGTTGCTTCAGGAGAAGTGACGCTGGCGGCAAGTACGACCACGGGTGTATACTTGCTGCCACCGATTGTGGCCCAGTTTCGTGAACGCTATCCACAGGTGGATTTGAATATCAGCATTCTCAATTCCAGTGAAATTGTGGGGCAAACGCTGGACTGGAATCTAGACTTTGGATTGGTGGAATGGGATACAGCTAGCTTACCGGCAGGACTAAAAGTGGAGGTGTTTGCTTATGATGAGCTGGTGCTGGTAGTTGGTCCTCATCATCGCTGGCGAGGATTGACAACATTGAAGCCGGAGATGTTAAGTGATAATGAATTACTGCTACGTGAGCAGGGGAGCGGTATTCGTGAAGTCATCGAGCATGCCTTGCTGGCACACGATGTACAGGTACATCCCTTACTGACGGTACCGGACAATGAGGCTATCAAGCAAATGGCGATGAATGACGTAGGGGCAGCGATTGTCTCGGCTCTAGCCGTACAGCGCGAGATAGCCACAGGTGAACTGACCCGCATACCTATTCTTGGTCTTGATCTGCGACCCGAACTGAGTCTGGTTCGACGGACCGATAAACAATTATCACGGGCTGCCGAGGCTTTTTGTAATATGTTACGCCCCTCTGCGCATAAATACCCATAGGTAGTCACATCCTTAGAGATATTTGCTGCGTGTAATAGACAAGAGGGCATAAATAGTAAGCCTTCTAGCGTTATAGCTTGTAGTAGATAAGTAGTCTATGTTGCGAAATATTCAATGGTTTCGACCTTCATTGAGGCAGGTTGTGTTTGGTGGTGTGGGTAGTGGTATTGGGGTGTTGGGTGTTCTACTGGCAATTGGACTGTATGTGGTGGAAGTGATTACGCGTCCTAAGAAGCGTAGCGTCTTCGATGAATATACGTTTAGCCCTTTTGAACTTGGTCTTCCTGCTGAAAATGTCACTTTTGCTCCTATCTCTGGTGATTATCGTGTGAATGGCTGGTTTGTACCATATCCTGGGGCAACGACAACTATTCTGGTGTGTCCTGGCTATCGCACCGGTAAAGCTGATATGCTCGGTATTAGTACAAAATTATGGAATGCTGGTCATAATGTATTGGTCTTTGAGTATTATGGGCATGGTACAGATATTGCTCCTGTGACACTGGGTTATCGTGAATTAAATGATTTTCTGGGTGCGGTGGCGTATGCGAAGGAACGTGTTCCCGAGACGCACCTGGGGGTGATGGCCTATTCAATGGGGGCCTCGATTGCTATTATTGGCAGTGCGCAAAGTGACGATGTTGAGGCTCTAGTGCTGGACAGTGCCTTCGCTTCGCATTGGAGCGTGATTGATTATCATGTGCGACGAGCGGTTCCTTTGCCGTCAGCACCCTTCGTGTGGATGGCAGATCAAGTGATGTGGTGGCGAGCGAAGTATCATTTCCATCAGGTTGAGCCGCTACGCGATATTCGTAAGCTCGCTCCTCGACCGATTCTGTTGATTCATGGGGGGAAAGATTCGGTAGTTGATCCTCATGATGCAACGCTACTCTACGAAGCAGCTGGGGAGCCAAAAGAGTTGTGGTTTTTCCCCGAGGCTGAACACTGTGGAGCATACTTCATGAATCGAGTGGCCTATTGCGAGAAGGTGGCCGCTTTCTTTGAGTTGTACTTGAAGAAGCCACGCTTGCAGTTGGTTGAGCCTGAGCCAGAAGAAAAAGTGGATGTTGTGGAGGAGAATTTGTCGGAGGCGAGTTAGGCCGCTCCACTCCCCATGACGCCCCATCTCCCATGACGCCCCGCTCCATGACGATCGCCCCACCCCTCATGACGACCGCCCTCCGCCGCATGACGACCGCCCTCCGCCGCATGACGACCGCCCTCCGCCGCATGACGACCGCAAGGGTCGTCACTACTATACTCCGGCTTCGCGGGCCGAGGTTTTCGTGTATAGTGGTGACGACCCTTGCGGTCGTCATGCGGCGGAACGGTCGTTATGCTTCATGCCAGTCCTATACCCGCACAACATGCCACAAGCCTCTGCCACCGGCGAGGGTGTCGCATTGGGTAGCGGCATTGACGCTGCAGTAGTTGCCGCTAAGGCCACCGCCGGGTTGGACGGCACCCCAGAAGAGGATGGGTGCCGAGGTATCACCGCTACGCACAAGGAAGCGCAGGTGCTTCTGCGGATCGATGGTGCCTGTGAACGTGCCGTTGCCGAGCAGTGGCTGGCCTACTGTGAATTGTCCGCTAATGGTTCCTTGATCTTGTTGGATGGTGAGCGTCATGGGCGCATAGGTATCGGCGCGGGTGTTATGCAGAGAGCCATTGTAGGAACCGGCAATGTTGGGATAGCTGCTTACAGTGGGAGAAGTGCTAACTGGAGGTGCAGTTACAGAGCCGAAGGTAATCACGTGTTGTACAAGTGCCAGCCATGCGATGAGGGAGCCGACCACGAGCAGAGTAAGTAGTGTTGCCAGGATGCTCCATAGAGTGCGGTAGGATTTATGTGCTTTACGAGGTTGGCGTGATCGGGCTGGCTTGTGTGGCCTGGGTGATTTAGCCTGTTGAGGCCGGTCTGCCCGATCAGGTAGAACAGGTGTGGGAAGCTGTGATACCTCAGAGATATGCGGCGAGGTTGCGGTAGCGAGAGCTATAGGGGCGGCTAGTGTCGGCTGTATCTCGATCTCCTGCCAGGGAGGATTGGCTTCGGTAGGTTGTATGAGGGTCACTCCTGTTTGTGGTCTGGTGGTGAAGCCACTGGCGGAGGGAGTGCCAAACTCAAAAACAGGCTTTGCAGGCTGGCCCAGTTCTGAAATGTCGTGCAGTGGTGGTTGTAGCTGATGGAGTGGAAGCGAGGGCAGCAGGCCGGTAGGTAGCTCAGAGAGTGGATAGGATGCCTGCTCCAGGGCATAGGCGAAGTCACGCACGGTGGGAAAGCGTTTGTGCGGGTTTTTCTCTAATGCTCTCTGTACCACCGCCTCGACAGCTTGTGGGAGGTCGGATACTTTGGGGCGTAAGGGTGGCGGAGCGATGAAGGCGTGTTTGGCGGCGATTTCGGCGTAGGAGCCGTTAAAGGGACGTTCTCCGCTCAGCCATTCATAGACGACAATGCCGAGGGCGTACTGGTCGCTGGCCGGACGTGGGCGTGCTTGCAGTTGCTCCGGGGCCATATAGCCAATGGTGCCTGCCAGTTCCTGGGAGCCGAGATTGTCGATACTTTGAGCGACGACAGCGATGCCGAAGTCGCTGAGCAATATCTGGTTGTGGCGACTAATAAGCATATTTTCTGGCTTGACGTCACGGTGAATCAGTTGTTCGTTATGGGCATAGTGCAGAGCTGAGGCAATCTGGGTAACATAGCCAATGACGGTGGGTAGTGGTACTTTGGTGCCGCGAGGATGGCGTTGACATAAGGTGCCATTGGGGGCGTAGTCCATCACGAGAAAGGGAGTGGAGCCTTCAATGCCGTAGTCGAGGACGCGCACAATGGAGGGGTGGATCAGGTGAACAAGAGTACGCGCCTCGTTGCGGAATTTCTCGATATCTTCCTGTGAGAGTTGGGTATGCAGCACTTTCACTGCGGCCAGAGTATCCAGGTGAATGTGTTTGCCGAGATAGACCTCGGCAAAGGCACCGCGCCCGATCAGGCGTGTCAAATGATAGCTGCCCAGTTTTTGTCCTACACGGTCAGTCATGGGATATCTCCTTGTTATTGTACCTGCCATACCTGGGCAGTATTCTTATCGTTGCCACTGGCAATACGGACATTATCGGGTGCCCACTGGACGGAGAGCAGGCCTGCGGAAGTATGTAACATGAGTAGCCTGCTGCCCGTAAAGGCGTCCCAAATCTGGATGGTGCCATCGTTGCTGGCAGAGGCAATGTATTTACCGTCGGGAGACCAGGCGATCTCGTTGACCACATCGCTGTGGCCTGAATAGGTGAGGACTTTAGCACCGGTGGGTTTCCAGACCTGGACGGAGTTATCGAAGCCGCCGGAGGCGATGAAGGTGCTGTCGGGTGACCATTGTACGGTGCGTACCTCTTTGGTGTGACCACGATAGATGACCGGATTGGCACCATTGAGAGTGTAGTCCCAGACGTGGACGGTCGTATCGCTGGCGGAGGCGACATGGGTGGCATCAATGGCCCAGGACACGGAGTTGACGGCAGCAGTATGACCGGTATAGGTGAAGAAGGTGGTGCGTCTGGCGGCGTCCCAGACCTTGACAGTCATATCACTGCTGCCGGAGGCGATGAACTTGCCGCCAGCGCGGGGCGACCAGGCGACGCTGCGTATCGTGTTGGTATGTTCCGTATAGGTAAGGAGGGTTCCGGCGGTCTCAGCATTCCAGATCTGAACGGTAGCATCTACACCACCGGAGGCAATGCGAGTGCCATCAGACGAGAAGGCCACACTCAAGACCTTGTTGGCATGTCCGGTATAGACCAGGACGTTATTGCCGGTAGTGGCATCCCAGACGTGGACGGATGTATCGAAGGAGCCGGAGGCAACGCGAGTGTTGTCAGGTGACCATGAGACCGAGCGCACAATGTCAGAATGCCCCTGATAGGTGTAGATGAGCGTTCCAGGTGCATACGAGGCAGGTGTAGGAGTGGGAGTTGGCGTGCTGGATGTATGGGCCTTATTGAAGAAGGGAAGTGAGAGTTGATGCTGAGGTGAGAGCAGCCACCATGCCGCGCCACCTGCACTACCTGCTACTAACAAGCCTGCCAGACCAGCTACGACGGTACGCCGTGAAAGACCGCGTTTCGCAGCATGTGAGGTTGTGCGTGCTGATGTGTCGGTATTAGTAGAGATACTCAGAGCAGCACCTCTATCTGTGTTGCCAGATGTTTGCACTTCAAACTCAGCTTGTGCTTCTAACGCGGTAAGCTGTTGCTCTCGCCTACCAGCGAGCGGTGTATCAGCAGGAACTGGTTTTGGTGATAGAAGTGCTGGTGCAGAGGCAGGTACTTCAAACAAGGCGAAGGGATGGCCTCCCTCCCTCTGGTAGGCGCGTTGCAGGGCGATAGCAAAGGTTTGTACGCTTGCGAAACGCTGCTGCGGATCTTTGGCAAGTGCGGTCATGATGACCTCTTCGATTGCCAGGGTCACACCTGGCACTTTCCCGTAGAGCGGTGGCACGGGAGCCAGCATATGCTGGCTGGCTAGCTCAAAGAAAGACCCATGAAAGGGATGCTCTCCGCTGATCCATTCATAGATGATAAGCCCCAGGGCGTACTGATCGCTGGCCGGACATGGCTGTGATTGAATTTGTTCGGGAGCCATGTAGGCGATGGTGCCAGCCATGTCTTGAATGCGGCGGTAGCGGGAACTCTGAGCCGCCAGAGCGATACCAAAGTCGCTGAGCAGGATGTCGTTCTGTCGTCCGAGAAGTAAATTTTCTGGCTTGACGTCGCGATGGATGACCTTCTGGTCGTGAGCATACTGCAAGGCAACGGCAATATGATTGACATAATAGATGATGGTGCGCAGAGGAAGTTGCGTACCCTTGGGATGACGCTGGCGCAGGGTGCCGTGCGGGGCATAGTCCATTACCAGAAAGGGAGTGGAGCCTTCTACCCCATAGTCCAGCACACGCACGATATGGGGATGTGAGAGATGCGCGATAGTGCGAGCCTCAAAGTGAAATTTCTCGCGATCTTCACGTGAAAGTTGCGTATGCAGCACCTTCACGGCGGCGATAGTATCGAGATGAATATGCTTGCTCTGATAGACATCGGCGAAGCCACCTCGTCCTATCAGGTTGATCAGGCGGTAGTTGCCAAGTTGCTGGCCTACCCGGTCGTTCATAATACTGCTCCCTTTGGTAGTGCGATATGGTCTAAGCTTGCCAATACATTGAAAATATTTCTACACAAAAGGAGACAGAGAAATAGCAGGGCTATTGTTCTGTACGCTAAAATAAACGTAGACGGAGGAGTTTTTTGGGGGCTTTATACAGATGGAGAGGATGGCATCGTCATACAAAATCCAGGGTTATCACCATGCCGTCTCGAGCGGCTATTGTATTTTCAAATACGCGCTTGGCCATGCGCTCGGCTCTGGATGGGTCGTTGATCTTGGGGCTGAAGTGGGTCAGGAGGAGGGCGTGTGCGCCTGCGTTTTGTGCGATGGTGGCGGATTCTTCGGCGAGCATGTGAGCGTTGGCACGTGCCAGAGGCAAGTCGGCGGGATTGTCATACATACTTTCGCAGACTAGCAGGTCAACATCGTGAACGAAGTTGCTGAGAGCTTTCGTGGGGCGGGTATCGGTGATGAAGGCGAGAGAGATACCACGGCGTGGGGGGCCGAGGACCTGGGCTGGAGTGATGGTCTGACCTTTGTATTCCAGAGTTTCGCCACGTTGTAGGAGCGACCAGAGTTGTACAGGTAGGCCGAGGGCCTGGGCTTGCTGAGGTTGGAAGGCAGGTTGGCGTTGCAATTCGACGCGGTAGGCCAGACAGGGAACACCATGAGCGGCGGCTATGCAGGAGCCATGCAGGTTTCCCGGTAGATCAAATTGTTCACCGCCACGCATTTCATGAATATGGACAGGAAAAGGGAGTTCGGGAGCGATACGACGTAAGCCTTCAATAATGTATGTAGTGCCGATGGGTCCGAAGATATCAAGGGGTTCGGTGCGCCCGGCATGGGCTACCATAAAGAGGACGCCGGGTAGTCCGGCGACATGATCGGCGTGCATGTGGGTGAAGCAGATGGCTCCCAATTGACGAAAGCCCCAGCCGAGCGATTTCCAGGGTATTTGTGTGCCTTCGCCACAGTCGAAGAGGGTGAGGGTTGAGCCGCTGCGCAGGAGCATACAGGAGAGCCAGCGGCCCGGCATGGGCATCATACCGCAGGTTCCTAACATACAGATATCGAGCATAGAGGATGTGTCCTTTTTCTTTATCTCACTCACAACCATTTTATTAGTAATCATGGGTGTAGGCCCATGCGAGGACCACGATAAGAAATGAAAGCATGGCGACGGTGGTAAGTGCAATGCTAATGACATAGAAGGGAATGTCGCCGATGAAGAGGATGATGGCAAAAAGTATCCAGAAGGCGGCAAAGACGCCTATGAGATATTTCCAGACCTGTTTGCTTTTCATCGTTTGTTTCCTGGTAAAATGACCGCAAGTGTCGCAATGTTTAGGACGACCGCAAGGGTCGCAATGTTTAGGACGACCGCAAGGGTCGTCCCTACTATACTACGCTCCTGGCAGTGCTGTTCGCGAGTGTGCGCAGAAAGGGTAGGATTTGTCCTGTTTCCTGCGAGGACGACCGCAAGGGCAGGACGACCGCAAGGGTCGTCCCTACTATACTACGCTCCCGACATCGCTGTTCGGGGTGTGTGCAGAAAGGGTAGGATTTGTCCTGTTATGAATATTTGCAACTAATGTTCAGGAATATAGTATATCAGGTGGGAGATAGATAAGGCTAATTTTTTGGGAGGTTGGGGATGAGTGGTCAAAGTTTGAGTGGGAGTGGCTCACTGTAGCAGGTGTAGCAGGTGTAGTGGGTGTGACAGGGTGATGGGAGATAGAGCTGTTGTATGCTGGAGAGGGTGCGGTTGTCAGGATAGATTTTAGAGGGATGTATGTATGGCTTTAACGTTGATTGATCGGTTTCATCCGCGTTGGCGTGCTGAGCAGCAAGGGAAGGTGGATGCGGGTTTGTTGCAGAAGCGGGATGAGGTTGAGTTGCTGGACCCGCGTTATTTGAAGCCAGTGGCTATGCTGAGTCTGGTATTGTTTGTTGTGGGTGCGATATTCTTTGTGGGGATCAATATAATCGCTTATATGGCACAGATGCATAGAACAAGTGGACGTTTGGATGGCTGGGGGCTATTGGTGTGGGTCGTCATCAATATTGTCTCGTATGTGGTGATGATTGTGGTGCATGAGGCGATCCATGGGCTGGTCTTTGCGTTGTGGGGTGGGAAGCCCTATTTTGGAGCGAAGTTGCCTGTGGCCTTTTTTTGTGGTGCGAAAAATCAGATTTTTCGTCGTAATGCGTATGTGGTAGTCGGGTTGGCTCCATTGGTGGTGATCACAGTGGCTGGAATTGTCCTTACTCTGGTGGCTCCCGGTTTGGCGGCATATGTGCTGTTAGGGACGGTCGGCAATGTCTCTGGGGCGGCGGGCGATGTATGGGCTGTATTGAGGATTTTGCGCCAACCTGTGCATGTGCTGGTGGAGGATACCGACAGCGGATATCGTGTGTGGGAACTGCTCTCGTAGAAAGTGAGGGCTGATTATTTGATGATGACGAGAAGTTTAACAGGTGCAATGCATTGTACCTGTTAAACTTCTCGTCATCATCAAATACCATTTTTTCACCCTTGACAAAACCTAACCTTCCGTGTACCATCTATATAGATGGTGAGGAGATGGTATTATGACGGAACTCGAAAAAACAGAGAAGATTACGATCAATCTGGGGCCAGTAGATTTGGGACAGATTGATCTGTTGGTGCAGGAGGGCTTTTATTCCAACCGCACCGATTTTATCCGTACGGCGATTCGCACGCAGTTGGCGACGCATGCTGAGGTGGTGAAACGCACAGTAGCCCGTAAGACGCTCGTGTTGGGTGTGCAGTATTATACACGACGAGATCTGGAGGCGGTGCGTGCGGCTGGTGAGAAGTTGCAGATCAGTGTGCTGGGGTTGGTGAGTATTGCGGATGATGTCTCGCCGGAACTGGCTGTGGAGACGATTGACTCGGTCGTTGTACTGGGTGCTTTTCGGGCGAGTTCGGCGGTGAAGGCGGCGTTGGCGGATCGTATTCGCTGAGGTGTGGGAGGATGGTTAGTAGAAGATGTGGCTCTAGACGATAAATAAGACAGGAATATCATAGCAAGAAAGAGAAGTTTCCCCATGGATGAACGTATGCGAGCTGGTATGGCTGAAGCAACACGCCTGACGCAGGCTGGACAACTGGCTGAGGCGACAGCACTTATTCAACGTGTGCTTAGAGGTTTGCCGGTTGGTGATGGGACTGAAGCGAGGAGAGGTCGTATTGAGAATGTGATTGAGGCAGAGGGCTGGGTTGTGCCAGATGCGCCTCCAGCGGAGGTAAAAGAGGCGGATTCCAAGGATGCCCCAGCAGAGGAGACGTATGGTAAGCAGGAGTATTCCTCTCCGGCAACGGGCGGCCACAAGGGCCCCAACCCCGCCACGCCACCACGCCCGCCCCTACGCGAGGAGGGAGCGAGCAGCCACAAGGGCTCCAGCCCCGCATCGCCGTCACGCCCGCCCCTGCGCGAGGAGGGAGCGGGCGGCCACAAGGGCCCCAACCCCGCATCGCCGCCACACCCGCCCCTACGCGAGGAGGGAGCGGGCGGCTATAAGGGTCCTGGTGCCGCATCGTCGTCACGCCCGCCCCTGCGCGAGGAGGGAGCGGGCGGCCACAAGGGCCCCAACCCTGCATTGCCGCCACACCCGCCCCTACGCGAGGAGAGAGAGGGCGGCCACAAGGGCCCCAGCCCTGCATTGCCGTCACGCCCGCCCCTGCGCGAGGAGGGAGCGGGCGGCCACAAGGGCCCCAGCCCCGCATCGCCACCACACCCGCCCCTACGCGAGGAGGGAGCGGGCGGCCATAAGGGTCCTGGTGCGGTATCGCTGCCATTCCTGCCTCTACGCGAGATGCCGACTGTGCCTTTTTCTCCTCATATGTCTCATAGAGCTGATTCTGAGACTGTGTATGAAGGTGGGCAGTTTGTGGATGGGAGCTATAGTAATGCGACTGGCACACGGGGTTATAAGCTCTATATTCCGAGTGGCTATCGGGGGCAGGCTGTGCCATTGGTGGTGATGCTGCATGGGTGTACGCAGACGCCTCTTGATTTCGCGACGGGTACGCAGATGAATGGGCTGGCTGAAGAGCAAACGTTTCTGGTGGCCTACCCTCACCAGGCTCAGGGTGCGAATAGTTCGCGGTGCTGGAATTGGTTTCAGGTCGCCGATCAGCAGCGTGACGCGGGTGAGCCATCGCTGATTGCCGGAATGACGCGACAGATTATGAGGGAGTATCGTGTCGATGCCAAGCGGGTCTATGTGGCTGGTATGTCGGCCGGTGGGGCGATGGCTGTGGTGATGGCAGCTACCTATCCTGATTTGTATGCTGCTGTGGGTGTGCATTCTGGCCTGGCCTATGGTGCGGCACATGATCTTCCCTCTGGATTTGTAGCGATGACACAAGGCGCATCTCAGGAGGCACGGCAGTTAGCCAGAGTTATTCCACTGATTGTGTTTCATGGAGATAGCGATACAACGGTTGCTCCAGTTAATGCGGATCATTTAGTGGAGCAGTGGCTGCAAGCGAGCAGTAATGGAGCGAGGCGAGAGGCAAGAGTGAAACGGGGGAAAGGAGCGAGTGGGCGTGCTTACAGTCGCTTTACTTATGCTGATGCCGATGGTCGGACTATCGTGGAAAAGTGGCTGGTGCATCAGGCGGGTCATGCATGGTCGGGCGGGAGTGCTGGTGGCTCGTTTACTGATCCGAAGGGGCCGGGTGCCTCGGCTGAGATGATGCGGTTTTTTGGTGAGCATGCTAAAGAGAGGTCAAGAACCCAATCGCCTGAAGGCGAGGGGCTTGTGTGAACAAGTCCTGCTTGACTAGCCTGAGTGCAAACTACGTTTTGTGGGTCATGAGACCTACGGGTGCCTCCTCTAGCCTGTAGCTCTCTCGCTTGTGATTAAACAGTTCTGATGGGTAGGAGCAGTGTTGCAAGCACGACAAGCGCACAAAACCTTGGCGAAGAGTACCGTACTTCCGAAAGGATGGTAAACGTTGTGTTCGTTTACGTTTTGAATTGTCACGGGCAATCACTTATGCCCTGCCGACCTCGAAAGGCAAGATTGTTGCTCAAGGAAGGGAAGGCCAAAGTGGTCAAGATGGTTCCCTTTACGATCCAACTGCTCTACGGCAGTAGTGGCTACAAACAAGAAGTCTCACTTGGAGTGGATGTTGGCACGCACCACATTGGTGTCTCTGCAACTGCTGAGCAGAAAGTTCTTTTCGAGGCTGAAGTGCTGCCACGAACTGATATACAGGAATTGAAAGCCTCGCGCTTGCAATATAGAAGGGCCAGAAGAAGCAGAAAAACGCGCTACAGAAAAGCGAGGTTTCTCAACAGAAAGAGGCCCGAAGGCTGGCTTGCCCCTTCTGTCGAGCACAAAGTGGCTGCTCACATCAAGACGATCAAGTTGCTCCACAAGATCTTGCCGATTAGTCGGACGACCCTTGAGGTTGCACAATTTGACTTGCAGAAGATCAAAAATCCTGAGATCGAAGGCGTAGAGTATCAACAAGGGCTCCAACTCGGCTTCTGGAATGTCAGGGAATATGTGCTGTTCCGTGACAACCATACCTGTCAATGGTGCAAGGGCAAGTCGAAAGACCCAATCCTCAATGTGCATCACATCGAGTCCCGCAAGACTGGCGGGGATAGTCCTGATAATCTGATCACGTTATGCGAAACATGTCACGATCTGATCCATAGAACGCACCAGGAGCACAAAATAGAGCGTAAAAGCGGAAGTTTGCGTGATGCAACTCAAATGGGCATCATTCGCTGGTCCATCTATGAACAAGCCAAAACTCTCTTCCCGCATGTATTCCTAACGTATGGATATATGACCAAACATGTACGCACCACTCATGAGCTAGAGAAATCACACAGAGTCGATGCTCGCTGTATCAGTGGTCATCCTCTGGCTCTATCAGATGGCGCAGGATACTTGATGAAGAGGGTGAGGAGAAACAATAGGCAACTGCACAAGGCCACCATCAGGAAAGGCGGGAAGAGACAGCGCAACACAGCCCCCAAGTATGTCCATGGATTTCGCTTGTTCGATTGTGTGAGATATCACGATCAGGTGTGTTTCGTGTTTGGCCGAAGGGGTTCTGGCTACTTTGATCTGCGCACCCTGGATGGGACAAAGATCAGTGCCAGTGCCAGTTACAAGAAGCTCACCCTTATCCAGAAAGCTTCAGCTTGCTTAGTAGAAAGGAGAGCGGCATTTCCTCCCGCCGCCTGAAGGCAGACGGGTCTGTATGCCGTATTTGATGATGTTGTTGATCTTTTGTCTCCTGAGAAGACGCTCGTATACTTCCAATATGCTTCTCATGTTTGCCAGCTATGCTAATACTAGATATTAGGAATGCTTTCAAAGTATGCCCTCTAAAAAGGTGAAAACTATGGTGATATATCGATCTACATATCATCAGAAATTAATCATTGCATTGACCTGCATCTGCTTGCTGCTGCTCTCAGCGTGCCAAAATACTAGTGAGCCTCCTGCCCAGAGTAGCACGCATCCTACTCCCTCTCCTTCAGTAGAGGCGAGTCCAACCCCTTTCCAGTCACCCCAGCAGGCTATCACCTCAACCAGCACACCTACCACGACCAGCACACCTGCATCCTCTATCAACCCCAATCGTCCTGTGCTGGCCTTTTACTACATGTGGTATTCACCCTCGGACTGGTGCTCGTGCCACATGTCCGACCTGCCCACCATCCAGTACAACTCAAGCGATGACACGACGATTGCCCGGCAGGTAACCTGGGCAGCGAATGCTGGTATTACCGGCTTTATAAGTTCGTGGTGGGGGCCAGGTGATAAAACGGATAGCAACTTCGCCAGGCTATTAGCGTACTCAGCTACCTTAGAAAGCTCTACCGGCTATCACTTTGCTTCAGCTGTCTACATCGAAAACAATGCTCGCGCATTGCTTGGCACGACGAACATGATTAATGCCTTGCAATATGTGATCGCTCATTATGTCAATGATTCTCATTACTTCCACTGGCACGGCAAGCCCGTCATTTTCTTCACCTCTTCTATCATCGGCAACGGTCGTACGCTTTCGACCTGGGCATTTATTCGCAGCCAGGTCGACCCGCATAACCAGATGATCTGGTCAGCGGAAGGAACTGATATCAGCGTATTAAGCGTGTTCGATGGTATTCATCTCTTCAGCGCAGGCTACTGGGGCATCTTGAATGGTGACATGGCAGCAGTAGACCAGGGATGGCGCAGCAAAATCGATGCCTACAATAGCGTCCACCATACGCAGAAAATCTGGGCGGCTGGAGTGTTGCCGGGCTACGACGATACGCGTGTGCCGGGACGTACGGGGACATATGTTGTGCCGCGCAAGAATGGAGCTACGTACCGTACGAGCTGGATGGCGGCTATTGCAAGCAACCCCGATTGGATCACCATCACGACCTTCAATGAGTGGTTTGAGGGTGCAATGATCGAGCCGAGTATACACTACGGCAACCTGTATCTCGATCTGACGGCGCAGTATGCAAAACTGTGGCATGGGTAGGCCGTCGCTGTATTTCGATCAAGGGGTCAGCGTATCTAAACGTAAAATGAGAACACCTCATGGGACGTCCCGTGAATAGGGTCATCACCTTCTGCAACGTCAGGATTGGACATCGCAGGCTTACTCCTGCAAGTGTCCGCCAATGTTCCCCCGATATTCACCGTGGGCCGTGCCTGTCTTCTCAAGGGTGATGCGGGCAGGCTGCATCTCCTGACTGAGGAGGAACGCGACGACCAGGACCCCATTGCCATAGGTGATATTGGCATGTTCCCCATCGACGGGCTCTGGGAGGATGAGTTCACGGTGATACGGGCCCACGTTCCATTCGTCCAGCAGCACCTCTTTGACCTCTTTCAAGCTGCCACGCCTATCTCCATGTAAGATTAACTGCCCCTGTTCGGTGACCTCGACCAAGATGTCTTCCGGTTCGAGTCCGGGCATGGGAGCTGCGACCGTCAGATGATCGTGCATTCGATAGAGCTTCACCGGAAGAGATTGGGGGTTGGTTGCCTCCTGCATACGCTGTACCTCTCATTTCTTTCTCTGACATGCAACGCTCAGTCACCGTGGTTTGACGCCTGCTCGCTCATAGGAGGGAGAGCGTTCCTCGGTTCTCTGTATTAGTATGCATGTGCGAGGCCAAGTCTGTCAAGGAGATGACACAACCTCTGGAAAAGCTAAAGGACGTTGATAGGGAGCCATATTGGTAGCCAGGTGCTCACCTCGATGGCACAATCTGGAAACAGCATGGTGCTTGCCTACACAGCCTCTCTCATTGTTGCTCTGGCTGCTCGAGCCTCCTAGTCGCCCTGATTTGATCCGCTCTCCTAAGCGAGTTCTCGCTCATACCTGGAAGAGCCTCGCTATGAGTTAGGAAATGCTCTCTAGCTTCTGATAGTCTCAATTCACCCTGGAAAATTTATCTCATTTACTTTTGAAAGTAACCATTACTTCTATTATTTCTCTCATCCGTTTCTCCTATGTCCTATTTTCCGTGTATCTTGGTCTTATACTCTTTCCAAGTGATGATGGTATGTTATTGTGCTATTGCAACGTACGAGCAAGCCAACTTGCTCGTAGTAACATATCATCTTTTTCCTGAAAGAGTATTAGGTGAAAATATTTACTTTTACCCATACATATGTTACTATGACTTAGTACATATTGATGTGCTGTGGAACAGTGTATGGAATGTGCAAGGAAATCCAACGCCCAAAAACTCAACTCTTCAGCGTTTTGATAGCAGTCACCTTGAGTTGATCTTTCTAGCCATATCAGTGATTGATCAGAGAACATCCTCGATCAATTTTGCTTGTCTTGTAGAGAGGGTGGAACAGTATGAAGTTTTCCCTACTATCGGAGAACCTCCAGTCCCTTTTGGAAGCGGTTGTCGAGTCGTCCGATGATGCCATTTTCAGTAAGACGTTAGGAGGGCTGGTGTTGAGCTGGAATAGCGGGGCCGAGCGGCTCTACGGCTACAGTGCGCAGGAAATGATCGGCCGCTCGATCTCGGTCCTGGTGCCAGAGGATCACAGGCCAGAATTGGCTGCCATCCTGCACCAGCTGGCAGAAGGGCAGCGGGTGGCTCCGTTCGAAACGGTGAGAAGAAGAAAAGATGGCCGCCTCGTCGATGTCTCGGTCACGATCTCTCCAATGTGGGATGCTACTGGAAAGCTTATCGGCGCCTCCACCATTGCTCGTGACATTACCGAGCGCAAACAGGCCGAGGAACGGCAGTGCTTGCTCGATGAAGCCAGCCGTTTCTTAGCCTCTTCTCTTGACCGTCAGATCACGTTGAAAGAGATTACACACCTGGTGGTCCCATCGTTGGCGGATTATTGTCGCATTGCCGTGGTGGATGAAGCACATCACATCAAAGACATTACCGCGAACCATATTAATCCGGAAAAAGTAGCCCTGGTGCGAGCGCTCTATGAGAGCTATAAAGACAGGCCAGAGCCCCCGTATGGGGTACAGGCCCTCTTGCAGTCAGGCAAGCCAGAACTGCTCTCGATCGTTTCTCAAGACGTCTTAGAGGCCGTAGGCACTCATGCAGACCTGCTGCACATTATCCAGGAGCTTGAGCTACAATCCTATATGGGTGTGCCGCTGATCGCGCGTGGCAGAACGATTGGAGCCATCACCTTTTCCTCGGTCCATCCACATCGCAAGTACAGCGAGGACGATCTGTCCTTTGCCCAGGAATTAGCACAACGGATCGCTTTAGCGCTTGATAATGCTCGTTTGTACGAAGAAGCTCAAGAAGAAATTCGAGTGCGCAGACAGGTAGAAGCAGCACTGCGAGAAAGCGAGGCCCAGAAGGGAGCTGTGTTTGAGACGGCACTCGACGCCATTATCACCATGGATCACCTGGGCAAGATTGTGGAGTTTAATCCGGCAGCGGAAAAAACCTTTGGCTATACACGCCAGGAGGTGGTTGGTCTGGCCATGGTCGAGCTGATTATCCCTGAGTCCTTGCGTGAGAGACATAGAAGAGGCTTGGCCCACTATCTGGCTACAGGGGAAGGACCAGTGATGGACAGACGGATAGAAATCGTGGCTCTGCGCAAAGATGGCTCGGAGTTTCCCATTGAATTAGCGATCACCAGAGTGCCAAAGGAAGGAGACCCTTTCTTCACAGGCACGATTCGTGATATCACCGAGCGCAAGCGGGCCGAGGAACAGCAGCGTGTGTACCAGGAGCGCATCGTGGCCCTAGCGACGACCGATCCGATCACCGCTTTGCCTAATCATCGCCACCTGATGGACCGGCTCGAGCAGGAACTGGAAAGGGCGCAGCGCTACGGGCGGTCCTGCTCTGTGCTGTTCGTGGATCTGGATCATTTCAAAGCGCTCAATGATGGCTACGGACATGCCGTCGGTGATGCGGTGCTGCGGGAGTTTGCCGAGCTAGTACGCACACAGTTGCGTGGGATGGATACAGTGGGACGCTGGGGCGGCGAGGAATTCGTGGTGATTCTGCCCGAGATGCAGGTCGAGGACGCCTTGCACGTGGCGGAAACTGTGCGGAGCACAGTGGCCGCTCATACCTTCCGTGTCGGCGGCGGCCTCCATCTGACATGTTCCATTGGCTTGGCCAGCTATCCAGCGCATGCCCAGGAGCGTGAGGGCCTGCTGAGCGCTGCTGATCGGGCGATGTATGCGGCCAAGCACTTTGGCCGCAACCAGGTGCATGCAGCCAACGATCCGGCGGTGCTTGCCCTCTTCGCCGTCAGCCCCCCAGAGGGCGGGCGCGAAGAAGCGGCGCTGGTGGGCGTGGTCGAGGCCCTGGTGGCGCTGGTCGAGGCTCGCGACCACTTGACAGGTCACCATTCCCACCAGGTCGCTGCCTTGGCGCTCCAACTGGCTCTCGCCCTCAACTGGCTGAGCTTGGAAGCCCAGATGCTCGCGTTAGCGGGGCAATTGCATGATGTCGGCAAGGTCGCTATCCCGGAGACGATCCTGCAAAAGCCAGCTGCGTTGACGGCGGAGGAGTGGGACGTGATGCGGACACATCCGGCGGTCGGCGCTGATGTCGTCAGCCGTATCCCGGCGTTGCGTCCTCTGGCTCCGGTCATTCGGGCGCATCATGAACGCTGGGACGGCCAAGGCTATCCGGACCAGCTCACGGGAGAAGCGATACCCTTGGGAGCCCGTATCCTGGCGGTGGCGGATGCCTATCAGACCATGATCGTGGATCGACCCTATCAACCAGCCCGTCCGCCAGCCGGTGCCCTAGCGGAACTGCGCCGCTGTGCTGGGTCGCAGTTTGATCCCCAGGTGGTGGACGTCCTGCTGCGCCTCCTGCCACAGCGGGAAGAGGAGATGGAGTGAGATCCAGTGCGGTGCTCCTGCACAGTCTCTTCTGTCTCTCGCCTCTTGGACTGGTATCCTGGTCAGCTGGTGTCCTGAAGGGCACCTGACGCTCCCCCTTGCTGGCCACGGGGGAGCAGCGGAGCGAAAGACGTTCCCTTCCTGCTCCGAGGGCTTCCCCGACCAGGAAGAAGACTGTGATGCTGGTGTGATGTTGCGACCGTTCTTGTGAGGTGCCTATGCCCTGCTTTGTGTATAATCCCCCTTCTGTCGAATCCGGAGAGAAGCCAGGAATATCGTCCTGCTTTACGGGAGTTCCGAAAAGGATGAACGCTCTTCAGGCATTGTTTCTATCAACCTATCTCTCTGAGTCTCTCCGGATTTGACAGAAGAGGGATAAACCCTCCAGCAGGAGCAAACTCATACAGCTCCTCCAAGAGATCGGCGGGCATTCAAGGGAGAGTCTCTGCTTGTCGTTTGCGAGCCGAGAAGAAGGGACAGGATGAAGCACGAGCTAGTACTCCAGTGACACTTGGCCAGGGGCATGGGTTGTGAAATAGCTTCAGGTACTTTAAAAATGATGGCTTTGCCATTAGAAAATGTATCAGATAGTGAAGAGGGTCAAGAGGACAATGGCAAGCCATTGGTTGCACAGTACCGAAAACAGGATTTGGTTGGGCTTGTTCACTGGCGTTCGTTTCTATCCTCTTCACGCTTACAAAGTCGTTGTTTTGTTCGCCAAAGGTCGCTAATTATTGCTGTAAATCGTCGGTATTGCTACACGGGTTGCTACATTTTTCAGTAGTAAGTGATTGAAGCACAAGGGGAGAGTCGAACCTCTCAAGTGGCTCTTTTCGGGCCTTTGTAGAATAGGATATATGCGCTCGTTGCTCTTGTGGCAGGCTTTTGTTGTCCATGGCTATCTAAGACTGCTGCTCTGGTGTGGCTACTCTGCTATCACTTTTGCTATCGTATTTTTTGGCGAGTAGTGGAACTGGTGGATGCCCGATTATTTTTAACAACACACTGGGACAGATAGATAAGGGATAAAACTAATAGCTTCTATTTTTTTATGCGTCTGATTTCTCTTTATTGGTTGCCGTTGGTAAAGGTGCTCCTAACAGGCGTTTAAATATGTGGAAATAAGTGAGGATGTAGATACAGGATAAGAAGTAATCTGTTACTAGTACAATGACATAACGTTTTACTTCTTGATGTGTGCTATGCCATTATGGCACAAACCAAGGAGCGTTATTCTGAAGAAGAGATTATTAGGATAAGGTAGGACATTTATATGGCAGAAAATGTTGGGCTTCTTTACCCAATTTATCTGGATATTCCCATGATGGTTAGCTTCGTGGCAACAATAGAAGGCGGCTATGCACTAGAAAATGTTCGGAAGCTTAGCCATGATATCTCTGGAGATGCTTCCGCACAATTAGGAGGAGCGTCTTCTTTGTGGACGAGTAGTTGTGCTCGGTAAAGCAACTCGTGTATTAGCTAATGATGAGAGCATTAATCTTTATCGTCGTTCTATATTTAACTACGCTACTAAAGACATAAAAACTCAAATGGTAACGGACTTTAATAAAATGACAGGAGTAGATGTTCAACTTTCGTCAGCCATTATTAGCTACCCAGCCATTGAGATTATTCCAATGGCTATCTATGTTTAAACTCACAATACTATGCGAAATAGTAGGCATTTGCTGCGTGCTTGAAGGAGAGATACGGCTCGGTTTGTTCTTAGACGTTCTTGGTCGTTCTCTCCAAGCACGTCGAGTTTATATTTTGTTCATCTACGTCCGTGATTTTGTGTTGTTTGCTGTCTGTGTTCCTGTCAGCTTGAGTGAGAGGTAGAGGAATAGGATCACCCCAAAATCTACTTGCATCGATCCAGCTCTCAATTGCATCTTTCCCATTCTGAAGTGCCTCTTCATAAGTACTTCCATGTGTTCTACATCCTGGAAGTTCGGGAACAATTACTATGTATGCATTATCTTCATCACTCCAATTAATTTCCATTGAATACTTGTCAGTATAACTACTACGCTTCTCTTTTCTCTGATGACCTATAAGATAACCTATGAAGATGAGTAGGAAAATTACCAATAATGCCAGGACGCCTTCATCTGATATTTCTAAAGTATTAAAATTGTTGCGTATTTTACTATCTATTATATCTAAGTCATGCATTAGTACGTTATTCACTTTTTACCTCCTTTAGAGCTGCTATGGCATCATTAACATCTTTTATTTGATACGGTTTAGCATCTGCTCCATCGTGACCTGCAAGAGTAATCTTGACTAAAGGTATTAGTGGATGTCTCCATACAGTGTGGCTACCTTTTCCTGGGCGAAATTGAAAGCCTTGCTTACGAAGTTTAGCCTTTAGCTCCCTTATCTTAAGTGGCATGATAAACTCTAACTTCTCGCTTACTATAAATTAGTATACACTATGTTGTGTAAAAAGTGTATGAAATTGGCTTGTATTTTGAGCGTATTTCCACTGAGGTACATTTCTTTGTGGCCTTTGAATATTGGTTAGAAATGTAGTGGGCGACCTCCCTGACCAAAAACTTTTCAGCGTCGTTCTATGATTTCCACAGTTTAGCTTAAAGGGTGGTTTATGGCAAGCTATTCAAAGGCTAAGAGTCTTTTTTAACCCTCTACGACTTTTTAGTTGATAAACGTCAAGAGGTCGAAAAACTCAACAGGTTGGAGCTTGTAATATTCCTTCTGCGGCACTTTGACGTAGCACCATGGCTCACTGGTCAACTTCGTCGCGTTCTCACACCACATCTTAGCGGCTCGGTCTTTGAAAGCTACCTCTAGTGACTCCTGGCCTTTCGTTTCGACAAGCCACATTTCGCTGGTTTCAGTTTTGACCACAAAGTCGGGATAATAGTAGCGCAAGTTAGCATTGTTATCGGTATACTCTATCGAAAAGCCGAATTGCTGCGGCAACTTGGAAAAGGCTACGACATCCTTCGCGCTTTCAAGAAATTTGGCAAACTCATACTCGAAGTCGTTATCACAAGGAACCAGGTTGAAGACACATTTTCTGGCTTCGAGAACTGACCGCGAAAAGGCAAAGGGTTCCATTGATGAGAGCTGTCGGCTCTCTCCTTCGATGGTAGGTTCTACTTGCTCAACGATCTTGTCTTTGAGTGCTTTGGCAAACACGTCAAGCACGACATAGCGTGCTATGCGGTGATTCATCGCTTGTATGAGAGCAGGGCTATCCATCTCGACCTTCCCACCAAATGCACGATGTTCGAAGAAGTCCCAGACTTTTGGAGCAAGTGCGCTGAACTGGCTCGGGAGTTTGAGGCTGTTCGCGATCACTTTGGCGTAGAAACTGACGATCTCATCGGGCCGTTGGGCCTCTTTGATGGCATACTCTCGTTCAAACAGTTTCTCCAAGGTGAGAATATCGAATGCCTGATACTGGAATTTCTTGATATCCGCATCGGTTGGCTTGCGTGGCAGGGGATCAGGACTGAACTTGAAACGCATCACGTCCAATGTGGCGATCTCTTCGGCCAAGGTCTTTTTACGCACAAGCATAGGTGAGAGCCTGGGTAACGCTAAATCGTATGCCGCTTTCTCAGGCATTTGCGGGGCAATGGCAAGAATCTTGAGCTTATCTTTGCCAATTTCAAACGTATCGAGCTTTATGTCTTCCAGTTTTTCCAGATCATCCACAAAGGCAAGGACTCATTTCTTTTTGGCATAATCAGGAGATTCTGGCTGGTTCTAACTGGGCAGAAACTATTAATATCCATCTGGAAACGTCCTCGATCATTTTATTGTTGGTCAGTGCAGACTTTCTCGCTTCGGACTATTGTTATGGAATAGAGATGGCACGTGCCTTAGAGCGTCACCAAAAGGGTGAAGCACAGGTGATTCCGATCTTGATACGCTCTGTGGACTGGAAAGATGCTCCTTTCGCCAATTTGCGTCCCTTACCTCTCAACGCCAAACCTCTTTCTCTTTGGAAAGACAAAGATGAGGCTTTGGCGGGCGTTTCCGAATATCTCCGCTGTCTTCTTGAGGAGAACCTATCAAAACTGTCTGATGAACACAAAACTGGTGAAATAGAAAAGGATCAAGTCGGGGTTGCCCCTATCGTCTGGCAGGCATATCGTGATATACCTGCCCCCAGGTCAGTATCAGCATTCCTACTATCTACGTCAGAGCAAAAGAGCCTCGCAGTCTTAGAGCTATTGGCAAAAGAGCCTGAATGTGCGTGGGTCATTGTGTGGCAGGGAGGCGAGAGGATAGCAAACGTTGAACTCAAGTATGACGATCAACCGGATGCAAGCCGGTATATCTCTACGCTCCAGGATGATCTCCTGCAAGCTATTGATGATTGGGGTAAGGTGAAGCCAGAGAGATATCATGAGCTACAAGAGCAGGCCGAGTGTGTTGCTGTTCGTATGAGAAAAGCTAGACGGCGGCACTATCCTGACAAGAGTGCAGAGCCTCAATTAAGATTCTGCATATGGCTTGAACCTACCAGATACTTGTATTATGTAGGCATCCACCCGCAGCTAGGGAAGCCAGAGTTTCGGACACTCAGACAGAAATATTTTAACAACGCCCTGATCGGTCTTGAGGGTGGGCAACTACTGGACCTTCCTTCCAACTTTGCTTTACATGTGGCTGTTGTCAGTAAAGATCGGCATCTTCTCCTACGGCAACGAAATCGCTCGGTATCAAACTATCCATTGGCCTGGGAGGCAGGAGTTGGTGAATTCATGCATGGTCCGGGACCCATGAATGATCCTGTTCCAGAAGTCAGAACTGATCCTGGTCATTCTGTTTTTAGACATTTTAGCGAAGAAAGAATCCCTGACTTATACTTGTTTCTCAAGAACGCCATTGCAGAAGAATTGGGTTATCATGAAGCACAGCCGGGGGATTTTTGTCTCTATGGATTCGCTGTTGAGTATCAAACGTTGGCTCCCAAACTTTTAGCTGTCTATAATTCAGAGCTCACTCTAGATGAGCTTTTACGGAGTGCCAATGAAAAGGGCGTCAAAGATCCAGCCCGTCGCCTAGCCAGCATAGAACTAACCCCCTCTGCTATCGCGGAAGCCTTCTCAAATGGGAAGTATCCCTTCTGGGAACCCAAATCGAAACTGCTCGTATTACTCGCACTCAAACAAGATCTGGAGACAACCGGCAACTATGAACAAAGCCTTGAGATTGCCAGACTGACCAACCGTTTTAAAATTGACGATGTACCTGTCGATCCCTGGGAATCTCCAGTTGACAAGTTGTAGTCTCAAAACCGTTCGTTTGTTGTGACAAAGAGAGATACAGCTCATGCTTGCGGCGCTTCCCTCCCCCTTTATCATTTCCCCATTCTTCTCAAATCATGCTAAATTGCATTTTTCCACTGCCATACGGTTTTTCATTTCACCTGGCTTAGGATCGTGATTCCGAGCTTGCGTTCTCATATCGGTAAACTAGTGTACGTTCCATCCTACGCAGCGTGGGGTTGACCTCCTGCGCGCGGTAAAGGACCCGCCACCATAACGGGAAGCGGGAAAACGCGACCAGTTCGCTTGGTCTGAATTCCTTGATCAGTTCAAGTTTTGGCTCAAGCTGCTTGATGTCCTGGGGATCATCAAGGCCCCATTTGTAGGCTGCACCCGTGCCCCCGACGTTCGAGCCCGCTCTTT
>WNGG01001300.1_pt1 | contig 40476 bp, 42 predicted proteins | sample 5400661 | NCBI WGS metagenome assembly WNGG01 (sample SAMN13153372, study PRJNA577476) | soil metagenome | isolation source: 100 cm soil or saprolite under Garry oak tree replicate 1 | place: USA:California | collected 2016-06-15
CGGCCTGCGCCTCCTGCGGCTGCTCGGCCTGCGCCTCCTGCGGCTGCTCGGCCTGCGCCTCCTGCGGCTGCTCGGCCTCGGCCAGCTTCGCCGGCTGCGGATCCTGCGGGCCGCCCGGCGGGGCGCCGTCGCCGTTCTGGTGCTCGGACAAGGCGGTCTTCTCCTATCGTTCGGTGGGGTCGAGCGCCAGGCCGATGGCGCGAGCGGTGAACTCGACCAGCGGGATGACGCGCGAGTAGTCCATGCGGGTGGGCCCGATCACGCCGAGCGCTCCGACGATCTCGCCCGCCCGGCGGTACGGAGCGGCGACGATGGACAGCTCCGGCTCGGAGATGCCGCTCTCCTTGCCGATGAAGATGGTCAGCTCCTCCGCGGCCAGCGTGCGATCGAGCACGCGCAGCAGGCGGTCCTTCTCTTCCAGCGCGCGGAACAGCGCGCGCATCTTGGAGACGTCGTGCGCCAGGGCCGGGTCCTCCAGGAAGCTCGCCTGCCCTTCGAGGTGCAGCTCCTGCTGCTCCAGCTGCACGGCGGCGGCGCCGAGCACGAGGGCCCGCTCGCGCAGGCGAGACAGCTCGCTTCGCTGCGCGTCGCGCTCGGCCGCGAGTCGCGCGCGCGCCTCCTCCAGCGTCAGCTCGCCGAGCAGCGAGTTGAGGTAGTTCTGCGCCTCGATCAGCTCCGATTCGCTGGGGGGCGGCGAAGGCATCGCGAGCAGCCGGTTCTGCACCCGGCCCGAAGCCGAGACGAGCACGGCCAGGATGCGCCCCTCGCGCAGCTTGAGGAACTCGATCCGGCGCAGGCGCTCGCCCTGCGGGCGGGGAGAGGCGACCACGCCCGCGTGCCGCGTCAGCCGGTGGAGGATGCGCGAGGCCTCGACCAGGAGGCCGTCCACTTGCGAGGCGGCGTCCTGCGCCCGGCGCTCGATCAGCTCGCGCTCGGCCGCGAGCGGAGGCGTGAGGTGCAAGAGCACGTCGACGTAATACCGGTACCCGTGCGAGGTGGGCACGCGGCCGGCGCTCGTGTGCGGCTTCTCCAGGTACCCGAGCGCCTCCAGGTCCGCCATCACCGCGCGCACCGTGGCGGACGAGCAGTCGACCTCGGGCCGCCGCGCGACGGCATGGCTGCCGACCGGCTCTCCGCCCTCGATGTGTTCGTGCACGATGGACGCGAGGATGCGCCGCGCGCGCTCGTCGAGCGCGTCAGCCGCGCCCGGCCCACCGGGGGCGCCGATCTGCCGCGTTGTCCCACCTGCCATGCCGCGATTTGTTCTAGCGCACATTTGCCGTTGCCGCTCGGCGGGATACAGTGGGCCGCGAATGGCGACCCCCGCCGCACACGAGCACCCGCTGCCCGACGGCCAGGAGCCAGGGCGGCAGGGGCAGGATTCGCCCCGCCACACCCCGCCCGCGATCGAGCCGCTCCGCGCGGTGCCGCCCCGCACCATCCTGCCGCCGGCCGCCCTGCCCGCGCGGCGCAGCCAGCCCCCCGTTCCGCGCGGCCCCCGCCGGGTGGGCCTGTTCCAGAAGATCCTGCTGGGGGACCTGACCCTGTGGTGCGTGCTCTCCGGGGTGCTCAGCTACGAGGCGCTCCGGCAGCACCTCGCGCCGGAGCACGCCCTGTTCGGCGCGCTGGTCGGGCTGGGAGTGGCGCTCGCGGTCGCCATCGGGCTCAAGCAGGTCGCCAACCGCGCCATGCAGCTCAACCGGAGCGCGCTCGAGATCAGCCGGGGGGACCTCTCCAAGCCGCTCGCCACCGAGCGCACCGACTGGCTCGGCCGCGACGAGGTGGACGAGCTGACCACCGCCATCTCCAACATGCAGGCGAACCTGCGCGAGCTGGTGGGCCACATCCAGCGCACCAGCCGCTCGGTCGCAGACAGCGCGGACGAGATGCAGGAGTCCTCCGCCGACGTGAGCGCGCAGGCGGAGAACATCGACCGCAGCATGGCGAAGATCAACCAGGGCGCCGAGCACCAGCTGCAGCTGGTCGAGAAGGCGAGCGCCCTCATCGGCCGCATCGCCGACTCGATCGGCTCCAGCGCCAAGACCGCCGGCGCCGCCGCGGAGACCGCGACCGCCACTTCGACGGCCGCCCAGGCCGGCGGCGCGGCCGCGCAGCTGGCGGCGGAGAAGATCAAGAAGGTGTTCGCCGAGATCGAGGCGGCCAGCGAGACGGTGTTCGCCTTCGGCGAGAAGACGCAGGAGATCAGCAAGATCGTGGTGGCCATCACCGGCGTGGCCCAGCAGACCAATCTGCTCGCGCTCAACGCCGCGATCGAGGCGGCGCGGGCGGGAGAGTACGGCCGCGGATTCGCGGTGGTCGCCGACGAGGTGCGCAAGCTGGCGGAGAGCGCCGGGCGCAGCGCCGAGCAGATCAGCCGCCTGGCGCACGAGATCAGCCAGCGCAGCCAGCACGCGGTGGCGGCGATGAAGGAAGGCATCGACGAGCTGGGCCAGGGGCGCGAGGACCTGGCCCAGATCATCCTCTCGCTGGACGAGATCGTGAACGCCACCCGGACCGGGTCCGAGCGGGTGCAGGCCATCTCGCGGCTGGCCCGCGAGCAGCTGCAGGGATCGGCCGAGATGGTCGAGGCGTTCCAGGAGATCCGCGGGGTGGCGGCCGGCAACGCGCGCTCGCTGGACGAGGTGCAGCGCGCGGTGCGCGAGCAGACCTCGACCACCGCCTCGATGGCGCAGGCCTCGCAGGAGCTGACCAACATCAGCGTCGAGCTACAGAGCGTGGTCTCGCGCTTCAAGCTGGAGTGAGCACAAGGTGCGCGCCGTCATCTGCATTCACTCCGGTGAGCGCTACGCGCTGCCGCTCTGGGCGGTGCGCAGGGTGACTGAGGTGTCGGTCATCGCCCGCGTGCCCCGCTCGCCGCCCGCGCTCCTGGGCGTGATGAACCCGCAGGGCCGCGTCGCCTGCGTGGTGGACCTGGGGCCGCTGGTCGGCCTCAAGCCGCGTCCCGCCCGTCCGGAGGGGCGCGTGGTGATGTTGCAGCGTCCCCGGGGGGACGTCGGGCTGTACGTGGCGGAGGTGGCGGGCATCGAATCGCTCCCGAGCGATGGCGAGCCGCTGCCGCAGCCTCTCGGCGCGGCGTGCGCCACGGTGGAGCTTGCGGACGGCCCGGTGAAGGTGATCGACGCCGAGCTGCTGCAGCGGGCCATCGACAACCTGGTGGAGGCCTAGAGATGCCCAAGCGCGTCCTCATCGTCGACGACGCCCTGTTCATGCGCAACACGCTCCGCGACATCTTCTCGTCGGCGGGGTTCACGGTCGCGGGCGAGGCGGACGACGGCGTGCAGGCGGTGAACCTCTTCCGCGAGCTGAAGCCCGACCTGGTCACCATGGACATCGTGATGCCGTACAAGAGCGGCATCGACGCCACCCGCGAGATCGTGCAGCTCGATCCCAACGCGGTGGTGGTCATGTGCAGCGCGCTCGGCCAGGAATCGCTGGTGATGGAAGCGATCGAGGCCGGCGCGACCGATTTCATCGTGAAGCCGTTCCGGGGAGAGGACGTGCTCGCCGTCGTCAAGAAGGTGCTCGGCGAGTAGCGTGACGGTGCCGTCCGCCTCCCACAAGTACCTGACGCTCTTCGTTGCGGAGGCGTCCGAGCACCTCGCCACCCTCCAGTCGGAGCTGGTGCGGCTCGAGCAGGAGCCGCCCGCGGCGCCGCTGTGGGACGCGATCTTCCGGCGCATGCATTCGGTGAAGGGCAGCGCGGCGACGCTCGGCTTCTCGCGCATCGTCGACATCGCCCATGCCGCCGAGAACCTGATCGCGCGGCTCAAGGCCAAGCAGGGCAAGATCGAGCGGGCGGAGGTGGACCTGCTCTTCGCCGCCACCGACGCGCTGGTCAAGGAGATCGTCAAGCTCGACAAGAAGGAGGAAGACGAGAGCACCATCACGCTCGTCGACCGGCTGGCCAAGGCGGCCCAGGCGCTGCCCGACCCGGCGCTCACCGCGGTGCGGCCCGTCCCTCCTCCTCCGGTGATGCCCGCCGCGGATCCATCGCTGCCCCGGCTGGACGTGTCCGTGGGGCTCGCCAAGACCTGCGCGGCTCCCGGCGCGCGCGCCCTGATCGTGCAGCGCAAGCTCAAGGCGATGGGGACGCTCCTGGAGATGGAACCCACGCCGGCGCAGCTCATGCAGCAGAAGGGCGGAGCTCGGATCACCGCGCTGCTCGCCACGCTGACCGCCACCGACGAGGTGCGCGAGGCGCTGGTCGCGCTGCCGGAGGTGGACCACGTCGACGTGCGCATCGCTCCGGCGGCGCGGCCCGTCGACGAGGGCTTTCCCGTCTCGCCGCCGCCGCCGGTCGTCTCGCCCCCGCAGGCGTCCATGCGCGGCCAGCTCACGCCGGCCCCCGGCCGCCGGGAGCTCACGCCGGCGCCGGTCGACGCGGACGAGCTGAGGCCGGAGCCGACCGTCCGCGTGCGGGCCGAGGCGCTCGACCAGCTGCTCGACCAGGCCGCCGACGTGATGCACGGGATCGCCCGGCTGCGCGAGGCGGCCAAGCGGCTCCCCGAGCACGCGGCCGCCCGGTTCGAGGCGGAGATCGATCGCCTGCGCCGCACCGCGCGCGAGCTGCACGGGAGGGTGATGAGCGCGCGGCTGACGCCGTTCTCGTCCTTGACCGAACGGCTGCCGCGCGCCGTGCGCGACCTGGCGCACCGGCTCGACAAGACCATCGAGCTGGACGTGCAGGGCGCGGACGTGGAGCTGGACCGGACGGTGATCGAGGCGCTCGGAGACCCGCTCTCGCACCTGGTGCGCAACGCCGCCGACCACGGCCTCGAAGATCCGCAGACGCGCGAGAAGGCCGGCAAGCCGGCGCGCGGCAAGCTCACCCTGACCGCGCGGCGCGAGCGCGACAAGGTGATCGTCGAGGTGCAGGACGACGGGCGCGGGATGGACGCGCAGGCGCTTCGGCGCAAGGCGGTGAAGGGCGCCGCGATGACGCAGGAGGCGGCCGACGCGCTCTCGGACGACGCGGCCTACGAGCTGGCCTTCCTGCCGGGCGTCTCGACCCGCGACGACGCGACCGAGGTGTCGGGACGCGGCGTCGGTCTGGATGCCGTGCAGCGCAAGGTGGAGTCGCTCGGCGGCAAGGTGTCGATCCGCAGCGTCCCCGGGAAGGGCACCACCTTCGTGCTCGAGCTGCCCCTGTCGGTGAGCATGGCGAACCTGCTCCTGGTGGAGGTCGGGGGCGAGCTGTACGGCGTTCCGCTGCACCGCGTGCTGCTCACCACCGAGTACGACCTGTCGGCGCGCGGCGGCGAAGGCTTCGAGGCGCGCTCGCTGGTGGTGTTGGGCGAGCTGGTGCGCGCGTACGGGCTCGCGAAGCTGTTCGGGCTCCCCTCGCTGGCGCCGCCGGGGCCGCGCCCGTTCGTGGTGATGGAAGTGGACGGGCTCCGCTTCGCGGTCTCCGTCGACCGGCTGGTCGGCCAGGAGGAGTCGGTGCTGAAGCCGCTCTTCCCGCCGCTCGACCGCGTGCGCGGGCTCGCCGGCATCACCGTGCTCGGCAACGGGCGGCCGCTCCTGGTGCTCGACCCACGCGGCCTGGCGGAGCTGTGCGGCATCCATGATCCGGTGAAGCCCGCTCCGGCGGCCAAGGGGGCGGCGTGACCGAGCGCGGCCTCCTCTCGCCGCTGATGCTCTCCTCCGGGCAGGTAGAGGCGCTGCGCCAGCTCGCCGGGCTCGCCTCGACGGATGCGGCGCGCTCGCTGGGCCGGCTCCTCGGCACCTCGGTCTACGCCGACCTGCCCAGGGCGCAGGTCGCGCCTCGCGGCGCGGTCGCGCGCGTGCTGCAGCCCGACGGCCCGTCGTTCGCGGTGCACTTCACCGTCGACGGGGGCGCGCGGCTGCGGTGGCTGCTCCATTTCACCGAGCAGGGCGCAACCCTGATGGGCGGGCTGCTCCTGGGCCAGCCCGTGCTCGAGCCGCTCGGCTCCGGCGTGCCCATGTACACGAGCGCGCTGGCGGAGGCGGCCAACATCGTCGTCTCCAGCTACGTCGGCGGCGTGGGCGCGGCGGTGGGCGTGACGCTGGTGCCGTCGATCCCGCACGTCGAGGTGGGCCCGCTGGACCGCGCGCTGCAGGCCTGCTTCGGCGATCTCGACTCCGCCCTGCTCCTCGTCACCGATCTCCGCCTGCCGGGCGTCCGCTCCGCCGGCCGCATCGTCGCCGCCCCCGAGGAAGAATCCCTCTCCCGGTTGCTGAAGCTCCTCGGGGCCGCGTAGGACTTCAAGCGTTGCACGCGGAGCGCGCCGAGGGAGCGGAGCGCGCGGAGTTGTTTTTTGATCAGATTTCTCCGCGCGCTCGCTTCACCTCCGCGCGCTCCGCGTGAAATGCTTTTGGTCCTTGCCCGGTGTAGATCAGGCCGGTGGATCTGGACGGATTGCGGGAGTTCCTCGAGAAGGTGAGGAAGGGCGAGCTCCCCGTGGCGGAGGCGGCGCGGAGGCTGGCCGAGCTGCCCGTGCAGCGGATCGCGGAGTTCGCCCGGCTCGACGGAGAGCGGGCGGTGCGGCAAGGCGTACCCGAGGTGATCTTCGGGGAGCGCAAGTCGCCCGAGCAGATCGGGCAGCTGGTGGCGCGCCTGCGCGAGCTGGGGCAGGCGGTGCTGGTGACCCGCCTGTCGCCGGAGGCGGCACCCGCCGCGATGGCCGCGGCGCCGGAGGGCAGGTACGACGCCGTCTCCAGGACGTTCCATGCCCGCGCGCCGGGCGCCGTCCAGGAGCCGCGAGGGCTGGTGGCGGTCGTCTGCGCAGGCACCACGGACATCCCGGTCGCCGAGGAGGCCGCGGTCACCGCCGGGTTCGCGGGAGCGGCCGTCGAGCGCCTGTACGACGCGGGCGTCTCGGGCCTCCACCGCCTGCTTCGCCGCGCCCCGGACCTGCGCGAAGCCGACGCGCTGGTGGTCTGCGCGGGAATGGAAGGCGCCCTGCCGTCCGTGGTGGGCGGGCTGGTTCCGCGGCCGGTGATCGCGGTCCCCACCAGCGTGGGGTACGGCGCCTCGCTGGGGGGCCTGGCCGCGCTGCTCGCCATGCTCAACTCGTGCGCGGCCAACGTGTCCGTGGTGAACATCGACAACGGATTCGGCGCCGGGTTCCAGGCGGCGCTGATCGCTCGCGCGGCGGCCGGGGGCCGCGCCAGGTGACGGTCCTCGCGCTGGAGCCGGTCGGCGGCATCGCCGGCGACATGATGCTCGCCGCGCTGCTGCACCTCGGCGCTCCGCGCGTGGCGCTCGACGACGGCCTTCTCGCCCTCGCCGAGGCGTCCGGCGCCGTCGACCTGCGCGGCACGCGGGTGGTGGCCGAGCCGGTCGAGGTGAGCGGCATCCGCGCGCTGCGGGTCGAGGTGCGGGTCCCGCCGGAGGTGCGCGATCGCGAGCCGCACCACCGTCCCTGGCGCGCCATCCGCGAGCTGCTCGGCAGCGCCGGGCTGCCGGAGCGCGCGCGGGAGCTGGCCCTGCTCGCCTTCACGCGCCTCGCCGAAGCGGAAGGGCGCGTTCACGGCGTCCCACCCGACCAGGTCGAGTTCCACGAGGTGGGAGCGGTGGACTCGATCGTCGACGTGGTGGGCAGCGCGCTGCTCGTCGCCGCGCTCGCTCCGGCGCGCATCGTGTGCCTTCCGCCGCCCTCCGGCGGAGGGACGGCGCGCGCCGCGCACGGGCCGATCCCCATCCCCGGCCCCGCGGTGCTCGAGGTGATGCGCGGGCGGGCCCTGCGGCCCAGCGGGCCGGGCGAGCGCACCACCCCCACCGGCGCGGCGCTGGTCGCCGCGTGGACCGAATCCGCCGATTCCCTGCCCGAGCTTTCCGTGCAGGCGGTCGGCTACGGTGCGGGGACACGGCGCTGGGAGGATGCGCCCAACCTGCTCCGCGCCGTGCTCGGCGCGACCGTCCGAGGTCAGCCGGGAGGCGGCGCCGGGTGGGTGCTGGAGGCGAACCTCGACGATCTGTCGCCGCAGCTGGTGGCCGCCGCTCTCGAGGCGGTGCTGGCGGCCGGCGCGGCCGATGCGTGGATCGCCCCGGTGACGATGAAGAAGGGCAGGCCGGGGCACCTGCTCGGGGCGGTGGTGCCCGAGGCCGCGCGGGCGGCCGTCGAGGAAGCGCTGTTCCAGGAGACGAGCACCCTGGGCGTGCGCGCGCACCGGGTCGAGCGCACCGTCCTCGATCGCGAGGTGGTGGAGGTCGCGACGCGGTACGGTCCCGTCCGGGTCAAGCTCGGTCGCCGCGGAGGCGCGGTGGTCAACGCGGCGCCCGAGTTCGAGGACTGCCGCGTGCGGGCCAAAGAGCACGGCGTGGCGGTGAAGGAAGTGCTGGCCGCCGCGCTCGCCGCCTGGCGCTCTGCCGGCTAATCTAGCGGTTTTGCTCGCGAATCCGAAATGGATGCGAGCGTTCGGACCCCCCCTCGGCCGCTCGCCGAACCGGCCGATTTCCGCCAGGCTTTTCCGCACCCTGGGGGCCTGGGCTATGCTCGGCCGTGGGGGGAGCCGAAGGGCGCTCAGTTGCAGAAGCCGCTCACAGTCGCCCTCTTGGGCCTCACCGAGGGCAACGGGCCGCTCCGCGACGCGCTTCGTGCTTCCGGCCTCCTGCTGGAAGGCGACCCCGGCGCTTCCGGGATGGTGGCGGCCGTCATCGACCTCGCCGCGCGCGATCGCGAGGAGCTGATCGCGCTCGCGCGGCAGTGCTACGGACCGCTGGTCGGCGTGCTCCCGCGAGACAGCGAGGCGCCTCTGGCGGACGGGCTGGACGGGTTCGTCCGCGCTCCCTACGCCGCTGTGGATCTTCCCCCGCTCCTGCGGGCCCTCTCCCGCGCGCGCCGGGATCGCGACGAGATGCTGCGGCAGACGCAGGACCTGGCCGCGCTGCTCGACGTCACCCGCACCTTCGCCGCCAGCGGCGACACGGACCCGTTGCTCTTCGAGGTGGTGGAGAAGCTGGCCGGCCGCCTCACCGTCGAGCGCTGCTCGATGGTGCTGGTCGATCCGCAGCGCGGCACCGGCTGGGTGGTGGCGGCGAGCGACGATGCGATGGTGCGCGAGCTGCGCATCGACCTGTCCGCCTACCCCGAGATCCGCGAGGTGCTGCAGACCCGCAAGCCGCTGGTAATCGACGACGCGCGCAGCCACCCGCTGCTCGATCCGGTGCGCGAGGCGGTGGACAAGCAAGGCATCTCGGCGGTGGCGGTCGTTCCCATGGTCTCCGAGGGCGACGTCGTCGGCGTGCTCTTCCTGCGCGCGATGGCCCGCTCCGCCTTCGCGCCGCGCGAGATCGGCTTCCTCTCCATCGTCGCCAATGCCACCGCGGTGGCGCTGCGCAACGGGCAGCTGGTGGGGCGCGTGCAGACCGAGCGGTCGCAGGAGGTGGCCGCGCGCGTCGCCGCCGAGCGCGAGGTGCACCAGCTCCGCCGCTACGAGGAGTTCTTCAGCCACGTCTCCGACGGGATGGCGGTGCTCGACGAGGACGGGCGGGTGCTCAGCCTCAACCCGGCCGGGTGCGCCACGCTGGGCGTCACCATGGAGCAGGCGCGCGGGCTTCCCTGGACCGAGCTGGTCGCGCCACAGAGCGCGATGAACGCCGCCCTGGTGTGGCGGGAGCTGCAGCGCGGCGGCCGCGTGCTCTCGGCGGACCTCGAGATCCAGACCCGCGACGGGCGGAGGCTGGTGCTGAGTGTCTCGGCGGGGCCGCTCCGCTCACAGCACGGGCGCGCGATCCTGAGCTTCCGCGACGTGACCGAGCCGCGCGAGATCGAAGCCGAGCTGCGCAAGACGAAGGACTTCCTCGAGCGGCTGATCGACGCGACGGTCGACGGGATCGTCGCCGCCGACCTGCGCGGCCGCATCCTGCTCTGGAACAAGGGCGCCGAGCGCGTCACCGGCTTCTCCGCCGCCGAAGTGGTGGGGAAGATGTCCGTCGCCGACGTGTACCCGCCCGGGCAGGCGCGGGAGATCATGGACCGGCTGCGCGGGGCCAACCCGGGCGAGGCGCAGATCCGGCTCCTGCAAGCGGAGGTGGTGGCCAGGAGCGGCGAGGTGATCCCGGTCCATCTCTCGGCGGCCCTCTTGACCGAGAGCGGGCGGGAGACGGCGACGGTGGGCGTCTTCAGCGATCAGCGGCACCGCCTGCGCGTCGAGGCGGAGCTGCACGAGGCTCAGGCCAAGCTCGCGCTGGCGGAGAAGGCGAAGGTGGCCTCCGAGCTGGCCGGCGCCGCCGCGCACGAGCTGAACCAGCCGCTCACCAGCATCCTGGGGTTCTCCGAGCTGCTCTTCCGCCGCGCCAAGGGGGACGGGCCCGGCCGCGAGGAGCTGGAGCAGATCCTCCACGAGGCCGAGCGGATGGCCCTGATCGTCCGCAAGATCGGCAAGATCGCCCGCTACGAGACCATGGAGTACGTCGGCAACCGCCGCATCGTCGACCTCGAGCGCTCCTCCGAGCCTCCTCCGCCGGCTCCGGGCCCGATCGTGATCAAGGACTCGTCGAGGGCCAAGAGGTCCCCGCGGAGGCGCTGAGACGCGGCGGCCTCTACCGCGGGACGGCGAGGAGGGCGCCGGCGGAGATGCCGGGCAGGACGGTGCTGACCGAGAACCCGGAAGGGTTGAGCGAGATGCGCTCTCCGTCCTTGCCCGCGTCGCGCTCCGGGGCGAACCAGTAGCCGGTCCGACCCGCGCCGGCGGCCTGGCCGGCGATGTGGAGCAGGACGCCTTGCGCCGGCCGCGGGGCGTCGAGGTTCACCAGGTGCACGTCCAGCTTCCGCTCCGGATCGAGGTACGCGCGAGCGAACAGCCGCGCCCGCCCGGAGAGGCTCAGGTGCGACCGGCCGCGGCCCAACAGCTCGCGGGCGGCGCGGACCACCTGCGTTTCGGGCGAGGGCGGCGCGTCCGAGTCCACCCCGATGGCGTACACCCGGCCTTCGCCGATCCGCTGGATCCCGGCCTTGGCCTCGGGAAAGACGGGCGGGCCCAGGCGCCCCTCCTCGTCGCAGGTGGCGCACTTGCCGACCACGATGGCGTCTCCTCCGGACTCGACGTGACGGCGGGCGCGGGCCGCGTCCTCGGCCGGGAGCGCGGCGCAGCCGGCGAGCAGCAGCACCTGCGCGCGGGGCTCCGACAGATCGAGCCTCGCCCCGAGCAGCAGATGCGCCCGGCCGAGCGCGGCGGCGCAGACGCTCGCGGTGCGCAGGTGCGCGCCGCCCCAGTGCTCCGCGAAGGGCGAGACGAGCACCTCGAGATCGAGCAGCGGCTCGGACGGGCGGAACCGCTCGCGCACCACCTCCTGGAACTTGCGGTGCTCGGCGAGGGCCGCTTCCGCCCCGGGCGGCGCGCCGGGGGGCAAGGTCACGTCCGCGTCGCAGGCGAGCGCCAGCGCCGCGAAGAGCTGCACCTGCTCGGGCGTCGCCCCGGCGGGCAGCACTGCCACCGCCGGCCGCAGCCCGAGCGCGGCCCGGGTGGCGAGGAGCGGCAACACGGCCTCTTCCGGGTCGAGCGAGGGCAGGTCGAAGACGAGCCCGTCCAGGTGGCGGCAGATCGCGAGCGCCGCGCCGGTCAAGGTGCCGACGCGGCCCAGCACCGCGATCTCCACCCCGCGCCCGCGGCGCGCCTCGTCTCGGGCGCGGAGCGCCGCGCGCTTGACCGCCTCCACCGTCGAGGCGAGCCGCAGCGCCTCCCGCGCTCCCGCGAACGGCGCCGTGCGCGAAGCGGGCTGCTCCCGCAGGCGCGCGAGGGGGTCGAACGCCTCGAAATGGTCGCCGTAGCTTTCCCGGAGCGCCTCGACCAGGGCCAACTCGCAGGAGCGGCAGAAGCCCGCGCCGGCCGGACCGGAGCGGTACCAGCGATCGAGGCCGTCGAGCAGCACCGCCTCGCCCAGGTGCGTGGCCCAGGCCGCCACGCCGCCCGCGTGCTCGAGGCCGGCGGCGGAGTTGGGGCACCGGACCGGCCGGTCCTCCGCCATGACCGTAGCTCCGGCGGCGGTCCGGCAGGCCTCGCCGTCGTCGCGCGCCCGCGCCACGTCGACCACCACCACGCGGGCCACGGCCGGCGACGGGGCCGGAGGAGGCGGAGGGACGCCCGTGGCCGCGGGGGCGGCGGCCTGCGCCCCGGCGCGCAGCGCGGGATCCTGCGCCGCCGCGGGCAGGGCCCCTTCGGGCGCCCCTTGCGTGGGCTCGGCGGGCTCGGGCTGCGCGGCCTCGAACGCGACGATGACCGCGTCAGCGCCCGCGCCCGGTTCCGCCGTGGACAGCGCGATGTGCCGCACCTTGGGGAAGTCGGGTCCGCGGGCCATGCGCAAGAGCGACGCTAGCCGATCGGCGGACCACGCGAAAGGCGCCCGCGAGGAGTCGACTTTCGGAAAGTCCGGCGCTCCGCCGGGCGCTGCCGCGGGGCGGCAGCGGGCGACCGATTGCATCCCGGGCATGCGCACCCAAGATTGCTGCCGCGAGCCGAGGGTGGCCTCGGGGCGGCAGGCGGAGGGCGTCCGGCGAGCCCATCCCGCGGCACGGTGGATTTCGAGCTCTTTGCGGAGCAGAGGACACGATGAACCAGTTCTTCGAGACCCAGAAGCAGACGCCCCTCACCAACATCGTCAAGGCGGGCCTGATCAACGTCCCCAAGGGCGAGGACGAGGTGCAGGCGGCGATGGACGAGGCCTCCTTGCGCGAGATGCCGCGCATCGAGAAGCGCACCGGCTACCTGGCGATGATCGGCAACGTGGCCACCCTGGTCGGCCTCCTGGGCACCATCGTGGGCCTCATCCAGTGCTTCGCCGCGGTGGCGGGGGTGGACGCGAGCGAGAAGGCGCGGGTCCTCTCCGACGGTATCGCCGAGGCCATGAACTGCACCGCGTTCGGCCTCATCGTGGCGATCCCCTCCCTGGTGGCGTTCTCGCTCCTGCAAGGGCGCACCCAGCACATGATCGACGACATCAACGAGACGTCGGTGGGCGTCTTGAACCTGATCGTGGCGAACAAGGACAAGATGCGCGTCTCGCAGGATCTGCCGCAGCAGTAGCAGCGGCCGACTCCAGAAAAAAGGGCGACGACGATGGCGGGCGCGGCACCTCAACCCCATACGAAAAGCGGCAAGAAGGCGCTGGACGCCGAGGTCAACCTCGTGCCGTTCATCGACCTCCTCTCCTGCTGCATCAGCTTCCTCCTGATCACGGCGGTGTGGACCCAGATCGCCGGCCTTCAAGTCTCCTCGAGCGGCGGGCCGCCGGAGCCGCAGCAGAAACAGGAGCAGACCGTGGACCTGAAACTGCTCCTCACCGAGAAGGGATACCAGCTGACCATGCCCGGCGCGGCGGTGGAGATCCCCAAGGTGACCTCGGCCGGAGGAGGGGCGGCCTTCGACCGGAGCTCCCTCGCCGACAAGCTCAAGACCCTCAAGGCCAGCCTTCCGGATCAGAGCGCGATCGCCGTGCAGCCGGAGGACGCCGTGGCCTACGACGACCTGGTGAGCACCGTGGACATCTGCCTGGGGGAGCAGCTGCGCAACGTGACCGTTGCGCCGCTGAACTAGCGATGGCGATCGTCGAACCCGGCAAGCGGCCCGGCCCGCGCATCGAGCAGAGCCGCGTCTTCAGCAAGAAGTTCGCCCGCGGGAAGAAGAACGGCTACGCGGGGCTGATGCTGACCTCGCTGGTCGACATGTTCACCATCATCGTCATCTTCCTGCTCATGAACTTCTCCGCCAACGGAGAGGTCCTCTACATGAGCAAGGACATCAAGCTGCCCGACGCCTACCACGGCGCGCAGCTCGAGCGGGCGCCGGTCATCTCGGTGTCCGGGGACGCGGTGACCTTCGACGGCCGCCAGCTGGCCTCGACCGACGAGCTGGTCAAGGGCGACGTGCTCAACGTGCCCGAGCTGGAGGACGCGCTGCGGGACGAGCGCCGGCGGTACGAGACCATCCACGCCCAGGACCTCGAGCACCCGTTCCGCGGCCTGGTGAACGTGCAGGCCGACCGCAAGATCCCGTTCAAGGTGATCAAGCGGATCATGTTCGCCTGCAACCAGAGCGGCTTCGGCAACATCAATTTCGCCGCGCTGGCCAAGGAAGGCGAGGGCCCGCGCAAGGTGGCTTTGAAGTAACGGACCCCTCTTTACACGACTGTCTGATCCGCCTATCCTGCGCCGCCCTTTTGGCCCCCGGGGTCCAGCGGAGATCCGGCTGCATGCAGACCTTCAAGACTTCCCTTTCGCGCGCCCTTTCGGCCCTCGGCGCCGCCGCGCTCGCCCTGCTCCTGCCCGCCGCCGCGCGGGCCGACGAGGCGCGCCTGATCCTGCCCGACCTCGGCAGCGTGCAGTTCCTGGGGATGAGCGGCCGCTCGCTCCTCCTCCTCGGCCTTCTGGTGTGCGCTCTGGGCGGCGTCTTCGGCCTGGTCATCTACCGGCAGCTCAAGGGCCTCCCGGTGCACCGCTCCATGCTCGAGGTGAGCGAGCTGATCTACGAGACCTGCAAGACGTACCTGATCACGCAGGGCAAGTTCATCCTCATCCTCGAGGGGTTCATCGGCGTCATCATGGTGGTCTACTTCGGGTGGCTGCGGCATTTCGACGCCTCGAAGGTGATCGCCATCCTGATCTTCAGCCTGCTCGGCATCGGCGGCAGCTACGGCGTGGCGTGGTTCGGGATCCGCGTCAATACCTTCGCCAACTCGCGCACCGCCTTCGCCGCGCTGCGCGGCAAGCCGTTCCCGACGTATGCCATCCCGCTCAAGGCGGGCATGAGCATCGGCACCATGCTCATCTCCACCGAGCTGGTGATGATGCTCTGCATCCTGCTCTTCGTTCCCCGGGACTACGCCGGCTCCTGCTTCATCGGGTTCGCCATCGGCGAATCGCTGGGCGCCTCGGCGCTGCGCATCGCGGGCGGCATCTTCACCAAGATCGCCGACATCGGCAGCGACCTGATGAAGATCGTCTTCAACATCAAGGAGGACGACGCGCGCAACCCGGGCGTCATCGCGGACTGCACCGGCGACAACGCGGGCGACTCGGTCGGCCCTACCGCGGACGGCTTCGAGACCTACGGCGTCACCGGCGTCGCGCTGATCAGCTTCATCCTGCTGGCCGTGAACGATTCCAGGGTGCAGGTGCAGCTGCTGGTGTGGATCTTCGCGATGCGCATCCTGATGATCGTCACCTCGGTCGCCTCGTACCTCGTCAACGAGGCCGCCGCGCGCGCCCGGTACGGCGGCGTGGACCGCATGAACTTCGAGGCGCCGCTCACCTCGCTGGTCTGGTTGACGAGCTTCGTCTCCATCGCCTTCACCTTCGTCGCCAGCTACCTGCTGATCCCCAATCTGGGGGGCGACGCGTCCCTGTGGTGGAAGCTGTCCCTGATCATCACCTGCGGCACACTGGCGGGCGCGGTCATCCCCGAGTTGGTCAAGGTGTTCACCTCCACCGAGTCGGCCCACGTGCGCGAGGTGGTGACCGCCTCGCGCGAGGGCGGCGCCTCGCTCAACGTCCTCGCGGGGCTCACGGCGGGCAACTTCAGCGCGTTCTGGATGGGCGTCGCCATCGCGGCGCTGATGGGCATCGGGTTCGTGGTGTCGCTCCAGCTGCCGCCCGGCTTGATGCTCGCTCCGGCGGTGTTCGCCTTCGGCCTCATCGCGTTCGGTTTCCTCGGCATGGGCCCGGTGACCATCGCGGTCGATTCCTACGGCCCGGTGACCGACAACGCGCAGAGCGTCTTCGAGCTGTCGGTGATCGAGGCGCAACCCGGGATCAAGCAGGAGCTGAAGAGGGACTTCGGGTTCGACGTCGACTTCGAGCGCGCCAAGAACTACCTGGAGGAGAACGACGGCGCCGGCAACACCTTCAAGGCCACTGCCAAGCCGGTGCTGATCGGCACCGCCGTGGTGGGCGCGACCACCATGATCTTCAGCATCATCATGGTGCTCACCGATGGGCTGAAGGCGAACATGCAGTTCCTCACCATCCTGCACGCGCCGTTCCTCCTCGGGCTCATCACCGGCGGCGCCGTCATCTACTGGTTCACCGGCGCCTCCATCCAGGCGGTCTCCACCGGCGCCTACCGCGCGGTCGAGTTCATCAAGGCGAACATCAAGCTGGACAGCGCGGAGAAGGCGTCCATCGCCGACTCGAAGAAGGTGGTGGAGATCTGCACGCAATACGCGCAGCGCGGGATGTGGAACATCTTCCTGACCGTCTTCTTCATCACCCTCGCCTTCGCCTGCCTCGAGTCGTACTTCTTCATCGGCTACCTCATCTCCATCGCCGTCTTCGGCCTGTACCAGGCCATCTTCATGGCCGACGCGGGCGGCGCCTGGGACAACGCCAAGAAGGTCGTCGAGGTGGAGCTGAAGGCGAAGGGCACGCCGCTGCACGCCGCAAGCGTGGTCGGCGACACGGTGGGCGACCCCTTCAAGGACACCTCCAGCGTGGCGATGAACCCGATCATCAAGTTCACCACGCTCTTCGGCCTGCTCGCCGTGGAGTTGGCCACCGAGCTGCAGAACTCGACCCGCTGGACCCTCGCCGCGGTGTTCTTCGCCGCGGCCCTGGTCTTCGTCTGGCGGTCCTTCTACGGCATGCGCATCCAGGCGGGGGTCAAGGAGCAGCGCGCCCGTCAGGCGCAGGCCGCGTGATCCGCGCGCCGACCATGGACGACGCGCAGCGAGTCGAACGCCAGCTGATCGAATCGCCGCACGATCGGCAGCAGCTGCTCGAGACCTCCTCTCCGGAGCAGCGCCTGCGCCGCGTGGCGCAGCACGTCGCCGCCACGCTCGCGCGGACGCAGCCCGGGCAGGGTACCCTGCCCAATTGATCATGCGCAGAATTCCCGAAGCCATCGTTCTCGCCCTCGCGCTCGCCTCCGCCGGCTGCCCCGAGTCGCTCGCGCGGCGCTGCCCTTCGAACAGCCTGCCCTCCGGCAATTTCGAGCTCGCCCTGACCCTGCAGCACACGGCCGACGAGTGCGTCCTGAAACGCTCTCCGGACGGGGGACCGCCGCCGGCGGACGGATCGATCGTGCCGCCCTCGCAGCAGGTGGAGTCCACCCTCTGCGCGGGCGAGGCGGCCGCGGCCGCCACCCTCTACCTGGTGGTGGCGAACAGCGAGCTCGTCCGGCAGAGCCCGCTCGACCCCGACGGCGGCTTCACCTTCGTCTCGCCGCCGCTGATGGCGGCGCAGACGCTGTGCGGGTGCACGGCGGACGTGAACGAGACCATCAGCGGCACGCTTTTGGGCGGAGGCGCCACCGGGTTCGCGCTGGGGCCCGACGGCGGCCTGGTTCCGCAGCCGACCGGGATCGACGGGTCGGTCTTGCAGACGCTCACCACGGACGCGGGGGGCTGCCTCTGCGACCTCCCGTGCGCGGAGCACTACACGCTCATCGGGACGCCCAATCTATGAGGCCCGCGGTGGTCCTCTTCTCGGGCGGCCTCGACTCCTCGACGTGCCTGGCCATCGCGCGGGAGGAAGGGTTCGCGCCGCACGCCCTGGCCGTGCGGTACGGCCAGCGGCACGCGCACGAGCTGCGCGCCGCGGAGCGCGTCGCCGCGGCTGCGGGCGTTCCGCTCAAGGTGGTCGATCTCGATCTGCGCGCCATCGGAGGCTCGGCGCTGACCGGCGAGATGGAGGTGCCGAAGGACGCTCCTCTCGGGCAAGGCATCCCGGTCACCTACGTCCCGGCGCGCAACACGGTGCTGCTCGCGCTCGCGCTTGGATACGCGGAAGTGCTCGGCGCCCAGGACCTGTACATCGGCGTGAACGCGATCGACTACTCGGGGTACCCCGATTGCCGGCCGGCTTTCGTGCGCGCGTTCGAGGCGCTCGCCAACGTGGCCACCGCGGCGGCGGTGGAAGGCCGCGCGCGGTACACGGTGCACGCGCCCCTCTTGCAGCTCTCCAAGGCGGAGATCATCCGCCTCGGGACGCGGCTGGGCGTTCCGTACGGGCTCACCCATTCGTGCTATGACCCCGACCTCGAGGGGCGCGCCTGCGGCCGCTGCGATTCGTGCCGGCTCAGGCGAGGGGGCTTCGCGGAAGCGGGCGTGCCCGATCCCACGCCGTACGCCTGAATCGAGGTCTTCCATGCGCATTCCGCTGCTCGTCCTCGCGCTCGCCTTCCCGGCGTTCGCGCAAGAGCACGTCCACGGCTCCGGGTCCGACAAGGACGCCAAGGTGCCCGGCCACCAGATGCACCCGATGGACGCCCAGGCGCCCCGGCCCAAGGGACAGAACGTCTCGCTGAAGGCCGAGGGGGGCGAGGCCAAGGCCTACGTGGCGAAGCCCAAGGCGAAGCCGAGAGGGGCAATCTTGCTGCTTCACGAGTGGTGGGGCCTGAACGACTGGGTCAAGTCGATGGCCGACCGGCTCGCCGGCGACGGATACCTCGCGCTGGCCGTCGACCTCTACAAGGGGAAGGTGACCGCCGACCCGAAGGAGGCCGGCGCGTTGATGGGGCAGAAGGACGAGAAGTGGGGCGACGCCGTCGAGGAGGCGGGGCTCGAGTGGCTCAAGGCGAACGCGGGCGGGGCGAAGGTCGCCACGCTCGGCTGGTGCATGGGAGGGGGCGAGTCGCTGAAGACCTCGCTGAACGACCCGAAGGACGTGGACGCCACGGTCATCTATTACGGGATGCCGATCACGGACGTGAACCGGCTCAAGACGCTGCGCGGTCCGGTGCTCGGCATCTGGGCCAACAAGGACGGCTGGATCACGCCGGACAAGGTGAAGGCGTTCGACGAAGCCCTGACCCAGGCGGGGGTGAAGCACGAGTTCCACGCGTACGACGCGGACCACGCCTTCGCGAATCCCTCCGGCGGCAAGTACAACGGCCCCGCCGCCGCCGACGCCTGGCAGAAGACCCGCGCCTTCCTCGCCGCCAATCTATGAGCCTTCAGGCGTTTCACGCAGAGCGCGCCGAGGGCGCGGAGCGCGCGGAGAATTTCTCTTGAAATCTTTTTCTTCGCGCGCTCTCTCTTGATCTCCGCGCGCTTCGCGTGAAACGCAGGAGTCCTTACGCCGGCTGGGGGCGGCGGGGGAGTTGGCGCATCGTGCCGTAGTAGCGGACGGCCGCTTCGCCGGCGCGCTGGATGTCCTTGTTGTTCAGCCAGGCGCTGACGGGAGCGGCGACCACCGGCAACACGCGGCCCAGCGAGGCGAGGCCCCGCTTGGTGAGCACCATCTCCGCGACGCGCGCGAACAGCTTCGGACCGGCGCGGCTCGCCAGGTTGACGGTGTCCGCGCCGTTCGAGTAGCCCAGCACCTCGAACACCTCGGTGCGCGCGCGATCGGACTTGAGGTTCGCCTTGAACACCAGCGCGATCTCCATGATCAGCGAGAGCTGCAGCGCGGTGACGAAGGCGAGGTCGGCGGGCACCGACACCAGCCCGAACAGCCCGCTCACCGCGCCGCCGGTTGCGGCCCAGGTCTTCTTGGCGTCGATGAGCCGCTGCGCGACTTCCTGCGGCTGCGCGCTCGGGTACCGCGAACGCAGCTCGTCCACCCGCCGCCGCGCGCGTCCGATCTCGTCGAGGTACAGCTTTCCCAGCCTTTGCTTGGCGAGCTGCGGCAGCACGCTGGCAGTGTACGCGCACGACACGCAACCGGCCACTCATTTCCGCGCTTGGATGTGATTGTGGTCTGTAATTAGTCTTGCTAGATTGACAAGTGAGTCCAGCGAGACTAACACAGCAGCCATGGAAAACGCCGCCTTCACTCAGGTCCGAGAGTTCATCCGCCGTCAAAGAGCCGCCGGTCGGTACAAGGCCGCGACAGCCCGGAATCTAGAAGGGGCTTGCGCGAAGCTAGAAACCCTTCTCGAATCACCGCACGACACCGTGCCGTTCGTCGAGAAGCACCTTGGTGACCTGATCGAACGCTATGGCAATCTACACCAGAGCGTGGGTCGCCTCTCCCTGGAGGCATACCGCCACCGGGTCGCGAAGGCGATCGCTGACTACACGGCGCACCGTACGGATCCGCAGTGGCGCCCGGACTCCAGGAAGGCTCGAGCGAAGATCGAACCCTCAAAGTCGCGGCCCTCGCCGAAAGCGGCCACGCAACAACCAGTGGAACCGCCCCTGACAATCACGGTCGCGGCGATGACTCATCGGCTGCCTCTGAGGACGAACTTCGATGTGGAAATCACACTCCCTCGCGATTTTAGCGCGCAGGAGGCGAGACGCGTCTCGGCATGGATTTCGGTGCTTGCAGCAGAGCCGAACGGGGCCGGCGAATGACCAAAGGGTCGCGCCGTCGAGGCAGGGAAGAACCTAGGCTCGTATACTCGACGGACAAGGTCGCCATCGTCCGCCAAGCGCGCCAGACGGGGGTGTCGGACGGAGAGATTCTGGCCGCCCTAGTCGCGAACGAAATACGGGCAGCGTGCTCGCGAAAAAATCATCCGCGAATGGGCACCGGCGCTATCGATGACCGTAAGTGAAGCACTTGAACTTGCGCGTCGGACGGGACTTGTCCGTTAGGCACTCTTCGCGCGTGGGCCCTCAGCTCGACGCCGCAAGAAGGCCCGAATCACGCCAGCCGGAAACCCAGAATCCTTGAGGATGCGTCGGATCTCTTTCGCTGGCTTGTTCGCGAGTTCTGGGTGGCGCTCCAAGATTGCCACCCAAAGCGAGTCCGCAGCGCGTGACCTCTTCACGGATCGAAGAATAACGACCGACGCCATCACAGTAAAGTACTGCCGCACTATGCCGGCGAGCACACCTGGCGGAGGATGTCGAGCTCCTCCAGCGCCTTCCCGGCGCCGATCACGACGGAGCTGAGCGGGTCCTCGGCGAGGAAGACGGGCAGGCCGGTCTCCTCGCGCAGGAGCGCGTCGAGGTTCTTGAGCAGCGCGCCGCCGCCGGCGAGCACGATTCCGCGGTCGGCGATGTCGCCGGCCAGCTCGGGCGGGGTGCGCTCCAGGGTCACCTTCACCGCCTCGACGATGGCGTTCACCGGCTCGGCGAGCGCGTCGCGGATCTCGTCGCTGGAGACGGTGAGCGTGCGCGGGACGCCGGCGACCAGGTCGCGTCCCTTGATGTCCATCGTCAGCACCTCGTCGGTCGGGTAGGCGTTGCCGATGCCCATCTTGATCAGCTCGGCCGTCCGCTCGCCGATCAGCAGGTTGTACTTGCGCTTGATGTGCTGGATGATCGCCTCGTCCATCTTGTCGCCGCCCACGCGCACGCTCTTCGCGAAGACGATGCCGGCGAGCGAGATGACCGCCACGTCGGAAGTGCCGCCGCCGATGTCCACGATCATGTTCCCGGACGGCTCGGTGATGGGGAGGCCCGCGCCGATCGCCGCCGCCATCGGCTGCTCGATCAGGTAGACCTCGCGGGCGCCGGCGCTCTCCGCCGCCTCGCGCACCGCGCGGCGCTCCACCTCGGTGATGCCGCTGGGGATGCCGATGATGATCCGCGGCTTGACCAGCGTCGAGCGGTTGTGCGCGGCGCGGATGAAGTAGCGCAGCATGGCGGCGGTGATCTCGAAGTCCGCGATCACGCCGTCCTTCATCGGGCGGATCGCGACGATGTTGCCGGGCGTGCGGCCGAGCATCTCCTTCGCTTCCTTGCCGACCGCGAGCACCTTCTTGCCGCCGCGGTGGTTCTGCTGCACGGCGACGACGGAGGGCTCGTTGGACACGATGCCCTGGCCGCGGATGTAGATGAGGGTGTTCGCCGTTCCGAGATCGATGGCCAGGTCGCGGGAGAAGAACCTGTAGATCCCGTTGAACACGTGCGTTCAGACCCTTCCTGGAAGGCGCGCGGACGCTAGCACCCGCATTCCACCTCCGCAACGCACCGTACCGGGCTGAAATGCCACGGGCCAGTAATTTCTTGGGCTTCACAGCGGCTGGAATTCCGGTTGGTTGAGCGCGTGCGCGGAGGTAGGCTGCGCACCTCCATAAGGGCGAGGTGGCGATGCGGATACCCGAGGCGGACGAGCGGCGGAAGAACCTGATCGGGGGCGAGTGGCGCCCTCCAGCGACCGGCCAGCACGAACCCTGCCTGAACCCCGCCGACACACGCGAGGTGATCGGCCTGTGGCCGAAGAGCGGCGCCGAGGACGCGCGGGCGGCCGTCGACGCCGCGGCGCAGGCGTTCCCCGGATGGGCCCAGACGCCCGGCCCCGAGCGGGGGCGCATCCTCGGCCGCGCCCACCAGATCCTCAAGCCGAAGATCGACCTCCTGGCGGAGGCGCTGTGCCGCGAGGAAGGCAAGACGCTCGCCGAGTCGCGCGGCGAGGTGATGAAGGGCCTCAACCTGCTCGAGTTCTATTCGGGCGAGGGTTTCCGCACCCACGGCAAGACGCTGCCGAGCGAGACGCGGCAGTCGCTCATGCTGACGCTCCGGCAGCCGGTCGGCCCCGTGACGCTGATCACACCCTGGAACTTCCCGTTCGCGATCCCGGTGTGGAAGACGGCCCCGGCGCTGGTCGCGGGCTGCACGGTGGTGCTCAAGCCCGCCTCGCTCACTCCGGTGTGCACGCACCTCCTCGCCGAGGCGCTGGTGGAAGCCGGACTGCCGCCCGGCGTGCTGAACGTGGTGACGGGCCCGGGCAGCGCGGTCGGGAACGCGCTGGTGGACGATCCACGCATCCGCGCCGTCAGCTTCACCGGCTCGAACGCCGTCGGGCTCAAGCTCTACGAGCGCGCCGCCCGGCGCGGCATCAAGGTGACCTGCGAGATGGGAGGCAAGAACCCGGTGGTGGTGCTGGACGATGCCGACGTCGAGCTGGCCGCCGCCGGGATCCTGCAGGGCGCGTTCGGATCGACGGGCCAGCGTTGCACCGCCACCTCGCGCGTGGTGGCCACGCCGCGCATCGCCACCAAGCTGACCGAGGCGCTGGTGTCCGGCGCGCGCTCCCTCAAGGTGGGCGACGGCCGCAAGGCCGGCGTGCAGATGGGGCCCGCCGTGGACGAGTCGCAGCTCAAGACCAACCTCGACGCGATCGCGCAGGCGCGGGCCGACGGCGCGCGGCTCCTCTGCGGCGGCGAGCGTCTGCGGGGACCTGCGCACGACCACGGGTTCTTCGTCGCGCCCACCGTCTTCGACGACGTGAAACCCGGCAGCCAGCTCGCCCGCGAGGAGATCTTCGGGCCGGTGCTGGCGGTGCAGAAGGCGCGCGACGTGGAGGAGGCGATCCGGCTCGCCAACGACGTCGAGTACGGGCTGACGGCGAGCATCTATACCTCGGACTATTTCGCCGCGATGCGGTTCGTCGAGCGCGCGGAGGTGGGCATGGTGCACGTCAACCAGCCCACCGTCGGCGGCGAGGCGCAGCTCCCCTTCGGCGGCATCAAGGCGACCGGCGTGGGCGAGAAGGAGATGGCCGAGGAAGGCTCGAACTTCTTCACCTACCTGAAGACCGTCTTCCTCGACTACACCGGCTCGCGCCGCACCACCAACATCTACTGAAGCGAAAGCGCCGCGCCGCCCAGCAGTCGAAGCTCGAAACTCGCAGTCGAAGCTCGAAACTCGCAGTCGACGTCGAACCTCGACATCGATCCCTTCAGCTCTCCGACCTCCCCGAGCCTTTCAGCGTCCCTTTCTTCTTCAGCTTCTCCACCAGCGTCGTCCGGTTCAGCCCCAGGATCTTCGCCGCCTGGTTCTTGTTCCCTCCGGATCGCTCCAGCGCCTCCCGGATCAGCCGGTCCTCGATGTCCGCCAGCACCTTGTAGAGATCCACTCCCTCGGGTGGCAGCGCCGCCGGGATCTCCGCTTCGACGGGGGTCGCCGCCGCCGAAGCCCCTGCCCGCGCGTTGCGGATCGGTCCCGGCAGATCGGCCACCTCGATCTCGCCTTCGCCCTTGAGGACGGCGAGCCGCTCGACCAGGTTCTCCAGCTCGCGCACGTTGCCCGGCCAGGCGTGCCGCTCGAGCGATTCGATCGCGGCCGGGGAGAAGCGCAGCGGCTTCTCCTTGCCTGCGTTGTGCCGGGCGAGGAAATGCGTCGCGAGCAGAGGCACGTCGCCGCTGCGCTGGCGCAGCGGCGGCAGCACCAGCGGCACCACGTTGAGGCGGTAGAACAGGTCGCCCCGGAAGGCGCTCTTCTCCACCTGCGCCTCGAGGTCCTTGTTGGTCGCGGCGATCAGCCGGAAGTCGACCGCCTCGGGCTTGCTCCCGCCCACCGGCTCGATGGCGTGCTCCTGCAGCACGCGGAGCAGCTTGCCCTGCAGCGCGAGCGGCATCTCGCCGATCTCGTCCAGGAAGATGGTCCCGCCGTCCGCCAGCTTGAAGCGTCCCCGGCGCGCCTGCGACGCCCCGGTGAAGGCGCCCTTCACGTGGCCGAACAGCTCGGACTCCAACAGCTGCTCGGGGATGGCCGCGCAGTTGACCGCGACCAGCGGGCCCAGCGCGCGCCGCGAGAGGCGGTGCACCGCCTGGGCGACCAGCTCCTTGCCCGTGCCGCTCTCTCCCTGGATGAGCACCGAGCTGTTCGAGGGAGCGACCCGGACCAGCGTGTCGAAGACGTCCCGGATGGCTTGCGAGGTGCCCACCAGCCCCGCTCCGCCGGCCGCCTCGAGACCCCCCTCCACCTCGAGCGCGCCGGCGATGGCGTCGCGCACCTCGCGCTCGAGCTGCGCGATCGGGACGGGCTTCTCCAGCATGGTCACGGCGCCGAGGCGCATCGCCTCCACGCTCGTCGCCACCGAGCCGAACGCGGTCATCACCAGCACGGGCGTGCCGGGCAACAGGCGCCGCACCTCGCCCAGGACGACGAGCCCGTCGCCGTCGGGCATGCGCAGGTCGGTCACCACCGCGTCGAAGCGCTTGCCCGCGGCCCGGGCTTCCTCGAGCTTGGCCACCGCTTCGGAGACGCCGAAGGCGCCCGCCGTCTCGAACCCGTGCAGCCGGAAATACCGCGACAGGGAGGAGACGAGGTCGCGCTCGTCGTCGACGAAGAGGACCCGCATCCCCTCTACCACTCCCCCACGCAGGTCCACTCCGTCAAGCAAACGGCGCAGCGTCAAGCGAATGACGCCATCCCACATCGCGCACCGGCCGGTCGTCCTGCCGGGCGGAGGCGAAAGGCCTGGATTTTCAACAGCGCCACCATCCCACCCGACTCCAGGCACACCGGTTGCTCTTGTCCATCCGCAGCGCTGAACCAGGCGCCTTTGGAGGACGCGATGCGGAGCGAGGCGGCTGCCGGGAAGAAGGCGATGCAGGCCCAGGAGCGCGAAGCTCTCATCCGCGCCCACACCGGTCTGGCGCGCAACCTCGCGCTCCGGTTGGCCGGCCGGGTGCCCCCGAGCGTGGACCTGGACGATCTGATCGGCGCCGGCGTGCTCGGTCTCATCGACGCGGTCGATCGCTTCGACGCCTCGCGCTCGATCCCCTTCGAGGCCTACGCCCGCACGCGCATCCAGGGAGCGATCCTCGACGCCCTGCGCGCCGAGGACCACCTGTCCCGCCGCGACCGGCGCCGCAGCCGCGAGGCGGACCGCGCCGAGGATACCCTGCGCATGAAGCTCGGCCGCGAGCTGTCCACCGACGAGTCGCACCTGGCCCGCCGGGGCGTTCCTCGCACCCTTGCCCACGCGCAGGCCTTCGTGCAGGTGGAGGACGCGGACGACGGCAGCCTGGGCGAGGAGGAGAGCGCCTTCGCGCATGTCGCGGCGATGCAGGACCACGCCCGGCTGCGCCAGGCGGTGGACCGGCTCCCGGCGCGCGAGCGGACCATCCTGTCGCTCTACTATGAAGAGGAGCTGACGTACCGGGAGATCGGCGAGGTCCTGGGGGTCACCGAATCGCGCATTTGCCAGATCCTGCGGGGGATTCAGCGCAACCTGCGGGAGGAGCTGCAGGAGACCGTCTAAAGCGGAACCCCCGATGGCCGACTGTGGGGGTATGCGCAGCGAGCACGAGCGGGAGCGCCGGGTGGCCGAGTTGCGCGTGCTGGTCCAGGCCGGATTGTACCAGGCCGACCCCGACCGCCTGGCCCGGGCGATCGTGAAGGTCAGTCGAAAGAAGGTCCTGGGCCAGCTTGACGTGAAGCCCGGCTGTTGAGAGGCTCCCGGCCAGGAGGTTTCATGGGGCCCGGCCTGCGCAGGAAGGCGCTCTGCCTGCTCTTCGGGTTGGGCGGGCTCGTCTTCGGCATCGCTGGCGCCGAGAGCACCTTCGGCCGCCTGCGCGAAGCCCAGGGCGCGGCGCTCCTCTTCTCCGTGGAGCTTCGCGACGAGGCGGGCGCGCTCCTGGCGAGCCCCATGCTCGTCGGCGCGGAGGGGCGCAAGCTGCACCTCGACCTGGCCCAGCCGGCCGGCCCCGACAGCGAGCCCCTGCGGATGTCGCTCGACCTGTCGCCGCGCAAGAGCGGCGGCGGCGCGCTGTGCGTCGAGTACAGCCTCGCTCTCGACGGCGGGCGGACCCGCGGCGGATGGATGAGCGTGCCGATGGGCGAGCGCCGCTCGGTGCGCGTGCCCGGCCCGGGCGAGCCGCTCCGCCTCGATCTGGTGGTGGCGCGCGCCGGGACGCCGGCGTTCGACCGGATCCTCCTGGCGCGACGCCTGGGCAAACCGGTCACCTGAAACGAGTCGGTCTGGGCCGCCCTGTGGTAGAGGAGCGCGCATGCCTCTCCCGGAGCTGTCGCGACAGGAGGTCCGCCTCGGCCGGTTCGCCGCCTTCTCCAGCGCGCTGTACGGCGTCCTCGGGCTGCTGTTCGCCGCCTTCCCGGGATGGACGTTCCGTATGGCGGGCCTGGGGGCGCGGGCGGAGCTGACGCCCGAGGTGCGCTTCTGGCAGGTGCTCGGCGTCGCGATGATGGCCGCGATCTGCGTCGCTTGTGCGGTGGTGGCGCATTCGCCGCGCGAGAGGCGCGCCGCGCTCCTGCCGGCGCTGGCCGGGCAGCTGACGAGCAGCGCGATGGCGCTCCTCCTGGTCGCGGGCTCGGCTCCCGCCGGCTGGCCCGACTCCGCCTGGCGCGCGGTCTTCTCCGTCTTCGCCACCGGTTTCCCGCTCTTCGCCCTGTCCGCCTGGCTCTTCCATTCGGCGGCGCCGGGCGTGCACCTCAGCTCCGCGCCCACCCAGTCGGCGCCGGAGCTGCCCGCTCCGCCCAAGCCGGTCCGCCTCACCGTGGGGGGCGGCAAGCAGCCCTGAACGCGCGCTCATCGGTCGTTCCTTTCCGGGCGCCGGGCGCAGCGCTGCGCTACATTTCCCCGCATGACCGGCGTCGTCGTTGCCGCGCACGGAAAGCTCGCGGAGGAGCTCCTGAGAACAGCGGAGGCCGTGGTGGGCCCGCTCGCGGAGGTCCGCACGGTCAACGTGGTGGCGAGCGATCCCGAGGTGCGCCACAAGATCGAGGAGGCGATCCGGGCCGTCGACGGCGGCGAAGGCGTGCTGCTGCTCACCGACCTGCTCGGCGGATCGCCGACGCAGCTCTGCCTCTCCTTCCTGGACGAGCGGAAGGTGGAGGTAGTGACGGGCGTCAACCTGCCCATGCTGCTGAAGCTGGTCTCGCTGCGGGCGGCGGGGAAGCCGATCGTCCAGCTCGCGCGCGAGGTGGCCGAGGCGGGGCAGAAGGCGATCGGCCACGCTTCCGAGCTCCTGCGGGGGAGGATGGGGTGAAGGAGGCCCCGGGCGTGGCCCTCATCCGCGTCGACAACCGGCTCGTGCACGGCCAGGTGCTCGAGGCGTGGCTGCCGGCGCTCGACGCGCACGGCGTGCTGGTCGCCGACGACGAAGCGGCCGGGAACGTTCTGGCCCGCTCGGCCATGTCGCTGGCGATCCCGCCCAAGGTGCAGTTCCAGGTGCTCAAGGTGTCCGCCGCCGCCGATCTGTTGCGGCCCGGCGGGAAGGGAGTGCCGGGCGTGCGCACGCTGCTGCTCGTGCGGGACGTGCGCGACGCGATCGCGCTCGGCGAGCGCGGGGTGCCGATCCCGCGGCTGAACCTGGGCAACGTCCACTTCGCCAACGGCCGCCGGCAGGTGGCGCCCTCGGTGTACCTGGATGCGGGCGAGATGGACGCGCTCTCCGGCCTCTCCTCCCGGGGCACGGAAGTCGAGGCGCGCGCCGTCCCTTCCGAGCACCCCACTCCCCTCTCCTCCTTGAAGGCCCGATTCGCCGCGGGTCAGCGCTGATCCTCTAGGATGGAACGGTGAACGCGCTGGCGGGAGGGGCGGAGCTGTTCGGGACGGCCGTGATCGCGGCGGTGATCGGGGGGCTGGCGGCCGTCGAGCGCAAGGGCGCCCTGCAGCTGATGCTGAGCCGGCCGATCGTGCTGGCGCCGCTCCTGGGGTGGGCGCTCGGCGATCCGCGCGGCGGGCTGGTGCTGGGCGTGCCGCTGGAGCTGATCTTCCTCGGGGGCGTGAACCTCGGCGGGAGCCTGCCCGAGAACGAGACGCTGCTCGCCGCCGCGCTGACCTCGGCGGTGGTCCCGGCGGGCATCGCCGCGGGGACCGGAGTCGACGCGCCGCTGGCTGCGCTCGGGCTTGCGCTGCTCTACCCCCTCGCCGTGGCGGGGCGCCGGCTGGACCGCGCCACGGAGAGGCACAACGCGCGGCTGTCGGAAGTGGCGCTCGCGCGCGCCGCCGGCGGGGACGATCGGGCGGCGCGCGCGAACCTGCGCGGGCTCCTCCTCCCCTTCGCGGTCACCGCCTCGATCTGCTTCGTCTGCGCCGCCTTCTCGCCGCTCCTCGGCATCGCGCGCGGCGAGTGCCCGCCGCGCCTGGCTTCCGGGCTCACCGGCGCGTGGCACGCCGTCTGGGCGCTCGCCGCGGCCAGCGCGATCCGCGCCATCCGCGATCCGCGCGCGCCGGCGCTCGCGGCGATCGGCTTCGGCGCGACCCTCGCCGCCGCCGCGGTCCTGAGAGCGCTGCCGTGACCGGGGAGGGACAGGCGCCCGGCGCGCGCCGGCGCGTCTCGCCGCTGGCCCTGTTGCGGGTCCTCTGGCGGTCGCTGTTCCTGCAAGCGGCGTGGAACCCGCGCGGGATGCAGAACCTCGGCTTCGCTTTCGCCATGGAGCCCGCGCTCCGTGAGCTGTATCCCGACGGCTCGCCGCGGGCGCGCGCCATCGAGCGCCACCTCGAGTTCTTCAACTGCCACCCGTACCTCGCCGCCGCGATCGTGGGCGGCGCGGTCCGGCTGGAGGAGGAGGTCGCGCGCGGCGCCGCCGAACCTCGCAGCGTCTCCGAATTCAAGTCGGCGCTGGCCTCTCCCTTCGCCGCGCTCGGGGACGGCTTCTTCTGGCTGGCCCTGCGCCCCGCCGCGGCGCTGATCGCCGCGGTCAGCGAACCGTACCTGGGCCTCTGGTCCGTGGTGCTCTTCCTCACCCTCTACGACGGCGTGCACCTCGCCGCGCGCGCGTGGCTCTTCTTCGCCGGCTACCTCCGGGGCGAGGGGATCGTTGCCGCGGTCTCGCACGCCCACCTTCCCCAGACCATCGCGATCCTCAAAGGATCCGCCGCGGTGCTGGCGGGCGTGATCGCGGGTCGATCGGTGGTGGTCGCCGGACTGCCCCACCGGCCCTGGCACGCCGTGCTGATCGCGGTGCTCATCGTCGCGATGGCCGCGCTGCTCCCCCGGATCGGGCTGACAGCCGCACTGTACACGGCCATGGCCCTGGGCCTTGCCTTGGGCGGCGGCTTCCTCTAGCAAGGACGTAGAGTGCCGGACGACCGGGCCGAAAAGGACCTCCTGGTGCGGAACAAGATGGGCCTGCATGCGCGGCCCGCGGCGCTCATCGTGCAGACGGCGAACCGCTATCCCTGCGACGTGTCCCTGGTGAAGGATGGCCAGGAAGTGAACGGCAAGAGCATCATGGGCGTGCTGATGCTGGCGGCCGCGAAGGGGTCGACGATCACCGTCCGCACCGAAGGCGAGCAGGCCGGGGCGTGCGCCGCCGCGCTCGCCGACCTGTTCGACAAGGGGTTCAACGAGGCGATCTAGTCGCCGCCAACAGTCGCCGCGCGGACGCTCCCGCAGGTGGTGCAGACCCGCCCGTCATTTTCGAGCGTGTTCAAACTTGCGAGGACGGCCGTGGCGCGGCAAGCCCCGGGCGGGCGCGCGGTCGGCTGCAGGGACGCGCGGCAGCGTGCGCTCTACCGCTCCTCGTGACGCAGCAGTCTCTTCAGATTAGCCCGGTGGCGGACGAGCACGATCCCGGCGATGGCCGCCAGCCCGGCGATGCTCCAGAGCGGCCCGGTCGCCGCCGCGACGAGCAGCGCGGTCGCCACTCCGGCCAGCGAGCCGACGCTCGAGATCCGGACCAGCTTGTAGAGGAGGACCCAGACCGCCGCCCCGCACGCCGCGGACAGCGGCGCCAGCGCGAGCGCGACGCCGAATCCCGTCGCCACACCCTTGCCGCCTCGAAACCGCAGCCAGATCGGGTAGCAGTGGCCGATCACGGCGGCCACGCCGCACGCCGCCGGCGCCCAAGGCTCGGCCAGGGTTCGCCCGGCGACCGCGGCGGGCAAGAGCCCCTTGAGCGCATCGAGCAGCAGGGTGATCGCAGCGGCCGCGCGTCCGGCCGCGCGCGCCACGTTGGTGGCGCCGATGTTCCCCGAGCCCACGGTGCGCACGTCCTTGCCCGCAGCGACGCGCGCGACGAGCAGGCCGAACGGTACCGAGCCGGCCAGGTACGACGCGAGCAGCGCGAGCGCGATCACGGCGCGCCGCGCAGGACCAGGAATGCCCAGTTCAGGACCAGCATCGTCGCCGCGCCGAGCCGGACGCGGGGCGTGACGGGGAAACCCGCCGGAGCGTACCGGAATCCGCACAGGCGCAGCGCCGTCCACACGGCGTGCACCGCGCAGGCGAATGCCGCCAGCGCGCCGAGCGGGCTCGCCGCCACCGCTTCGAGCGGATGCAGGTGCGCGACGGCCGCGAACGCGTGGGTGCACCCGCAGGACAGGCAGGGCAAGGAGGTGGCGGCGCGGAACGGGCAGGCGAAGAGCGAGAGCGGCGGCGCGTCGAGGGGCAGCACCGCGGCGGCGACCAGCAGCGCGAGCCCGGCGGCGGCGAGACCCAGCGCATGCGCCGAGGGCGGCCCGGCGCGGACGACGCACCTCATTGGGGGACCCCGCCGGCGACCATGCCCCCGAGCATCGTGAGCGCGCACGCGGCGCAGCAGAGCAGCGCGTAAGGCGCGAGGACGGCGGCGGCGGCGCCCCCCGGCTCGATCCGGTGCGTCTCCTTGAGCCCCACGCCGGTGAGCACGGCGGTCCACACCGCGCCCACGATGCCGCCGCAGCCCGGGATCGCGAGCAGGACCAGCGGCGCGCAAGCGTAAGCGCAGGCCGCGAAGGTGGCGGCGAACCCGCGCTTCGCCTGCCCGAGGAGCACGGCCGCGAGGTGCGTCACCGCGGCATTGATGTACAGCCCGACGACGACGAGCAAGGGCGTGAGCAGCGCCACGAGCACGGTGGTCCGCGGCGAGTTGTCGTGGCCGGCCGCGGCCAGCTTCTGCAAGAGCGGCGCGAAGGGGCCGCTCGCTCCGAGCCTCTCCATCAGGCGCTGCGTCCACGGCCGCAGCAGGAAGCGGTCCAGCATCTGCCCCACGAACCAAGGAACGCTCACGGTGAGCACGGCGAAGCCGGTCTGGGCCGCTCCGCGGTCGGGCCGCGCGGAGCGGAAGAGCCGTCCGGGCTCGAACAGCGCCCGGACGAGCGTCTCCCACCAGGCGCGCCACGCGCCGATCTCCGCGCGTCGTTCCCACGGGGTCCCTTCCTCGGGCGGAGGGGCGCCGGCCTGTAAAGGCGACTGCGTGCCGGGCGGTACTGCCCCCGGGACTTCCGGGACGACCAGCGGTTTCCCGCAGGCGGGGCAGTCCTGCGGGCCCGCGCGCTCGGTCGAGAACGTGCTGCGGCAGCTCGGACAGCGGGCGAGCACGGGGCCTTCTAGCACGTCCAATGCGGGGCTGAGCGGTCCGCCGGCAGTGAGGGTTCCGCTTTGCTGGTGCGATGCCTACCTAGACTTTTCGTCCGGCAACCGTGCCGGTGCGACGCGCGGCGCTGCTCTCACCAGTGCGCCGTGTACCACTCTGCCTGAGGAGGACACATGAAGGTTCATCTCGTCACGGCCCTCGGAGCTGCCGCGCTGCTCGTCGCGTGCTCCGGGTCGAACAAGGAAACCCGCACTGCCTCGAACACCGGGACCACCACGCAGGGCCCGGTGGAAGGCACCCAGAGCGCGGCCGGTAGTCAGGGCCAGGTGGCCACGCAGGGCTCGAGCACCGCGACCCCGGGGTCCGCCAGCGACTCGACCACGAGCGGCACCACCGGCGCGCCGGCGAGCGGCACGTCGACGGACACCTCGTCGATGGGCAGCGACCGCAGCGGCCAGTCCAACACGTCGTCGACGTACGGCCAGAGCAACCCGAGCACCGGCTCCAGCGGCTCGACCTATGGCCAGGGCGGCACTGCCCCGAGCGACGGCTCGATGGGCACCTCCGGGTCGAGCGGCTCGACAGACCGCACGGCGAGCAGCTCCGCCAATCTGAAGTCGGCGGTGGGCCGCGTGTCGAAGGTCGACCCGGACAGCAAGAGCGTCGTGATCAGCTCGCGCCAGGGCGACCGCATCACGCTGACGGTGGACGACAACGCCCAGATCGTCGACAGCAGTGGGTCCAGCACCAGCGACCTCTCCGCCATCCGCGAGGGGACGCCGGTGCGCGCCACCTTCGATCCGGCCTCGAACCGTGCCGAGAAGATCGAGGTGATGGGCAAGGCGAGCAAGAAGGCCATGCACGAGAAGAGCGGATCGAGCAGCGATACCACCGGCTCGATGGATCGCTCCGACTCCAGCACGAAGGCCAGGGCGCCGGACCCGAACACGGGGAAGAACCCGGCGCAGGCCCCGGACACGACTCCTCCGTCCGACCAGAAGCAGTAGCCGGTTCGCGCGGCACGGCGTGTGCGCCGGGTCCCCTGTTCGGGGGTCCCGGTGCTCGCGTTTTTCGGGGTAGGTTGGCCGCGTGCCGAGACTCGTCTGCGGCGTCGCCGCGGTGGCCGGGACCCTGCTGCTCTCGCGAAGGTCCGAGCAGATCGACCTGTGGCGTTTCGCGATCTGCTGGTGGGGCGTGCTGCTGGCCCTCGACGGCGCCGTGAGGATGCGCCACGGGGCCTCCCCGCTGGCGCGCGCCGGCGACTGGATTGCCTGCGCTGCGGCGAGCGTCCTCTTCTGGGACCTGTTCGAGCTGTTCGATCTGCGGCTGCGCGATTGGTGGTACGTCGGCGTGCCGCGCACCCGCCTCGCCGGCGCCGCCTTCAGCGCGATCTGCTTCGCCACCGTGCTGCCCGCCGCCCGGCTCGGGCTCGCGTTGATCTCGCCGCGCCTCGATGCCGGCATCGGCGTGCCCGCGCCTTCCCCGCGGTCCGGACGGGTCCTGTTCGCGCTCTTCGCAGCCTCGCTGGCGCTGGTGCTCGCGCTTCCCAGGGTGGCCTTCCCGCTCGCCTGGCTGCTCCTCTGGTTCTTGTTCGAGGCTGAGCTCGCGCGCAGGAACGACGCCGACCGGAAGCTGCTCAGCCCTCTGCAGGCGTGGCGCGCCGGCGACCGCGGCGTCCTGTGGCGCCTCCTCGCGCTCGCCCTGCCGCTCGGTCTGCTCTGGGAAGGCCTCAACGCCGGAGCGGCGCGCGGCTGGGTCTACACCGTCCCGCGCTTCGAATCCCCCAAGCTGTTCGAGATGCCGCTCGCGGGCTATCTCGGCTACCTGCCGTTCCTCCTTGAATGCGGCGCGGCGCTCGCGCTTCTCGACCGCAGCGCCTCGCGGCTGCGCCGCGCGCCGGCGCTGATCCTGCTGGCGGCGATCGCCGGCTTCCACTGGCAAGTGGACGGGTTCGGCCGGCGCGCGACGGCCGTCTCGGTCGCTCCGCGCATGGCGGACGCGCGGACGCTGCCGCCGAGCGACCTCGAGTGGCTCGAGCGCGCAGGGCTCCGCACCCCTCTCGACGTGCTGCGCGCGACCCGGCAGGTGCCCGCGCGCATCCGCGATCTGGCGGAGGTCGCGCAGGTGGCGCACCTCGGGATCCCCTGGGCGGAGCGGCTGGCGCGCGCCGGGATCCGCGGGCGCGCGATGCTCGCGGCGGCCGATCCGGACCGGCTGTGGGAGCGGCTCGGCACCGGCGGAGAGCAGCCGCCCGATCCGGCGCTGGTGAGGCTCTGGGTGCGCAAGGCGGGCGAGTCGCGGTAAAGAAGGGCGGTGCCCCGCACTTCGCCCACCCGCGGCTTCCTCGCGCGCGAGCAGCACCGCGTCCTGCTCACCATCCACGCGCTGGTGCTGATCTCGGGCCTGCTCGCCTGCGCCCTGCTGAACCGGCGGTTCAGCCCGGATCGGATGTGGGTGCAGTGGGTCGCGCTGGCGTGGGGCGCCCTGTTCGTGGTCCACCTGTGGATCTTCTCGCGCGGCACGCTCGCGACCATGGGCGGCCGAAGGTCCGGCGCCCGATGGCCGTCCTCGCCACCCTGAAGAAGGACCGGCTCGGCGAGTGGACCACGCTCGCCGAGTACCTGGCGGACCTGCGGCGGCGGGAGACCAACTCCGTCGCCGCTCTCGCGCTGGCGCTGTCCTCGCCGCCGGAGGAGCAGCGCGAGCTGGCGCAGGGCAGCGGTCTCGCGGTGCTGGTCGAGGTCGCCTCCGATCTCCGGCTTCCCAAGGGGTCTCGGCTGGCGGCGGTGCGCTGCGCGGTCGAGGCAGGCGCTTCCGGAGAGGCGCTGGCCGCGCTGTTCGTCGGCGCGGGCGATCTCGCCACCGACCCCCGGCTCGGTGCCGCGGCGAAGAAGCTGGTCGAGTCGGGCCTGCCCGCCGCGCTCGCGCAGAGGGCAGGCGCCGAAGTGTCGCTCGAGGCCGGAGCGTTCGCGCGCGCGGCGCACGCCGGCGCCTCCGCGGTGGGTCAGGCGCGGCTCAAGGAGCTGATCGCCGCCGCACCCAAGGGACACGCCGGCGCGGCGGCGGCGCTGTTCTCGCTGGGAGCGGGCGAGTTGGGGGCGGTGGAGCGGGAGCGCTGGGCGAAGCTGCTCCAGCAGACCTGCGTGGCCCACCGCAGCGCTCCCGCGGCGGCCAAGCGTCTCGGGCTCGCGCCGCCGTGGCCGCCAAACCTGCCCGACGCGTTCGCGCCGCTGGTGCGGGAAGCCGAGAAGGCGGCGGCCGACGTGACCGCTCCGGACGCGGCGGCGGCGCCGGTGAGGACCGGTCCGCGGGCGCCCGCTCCGCCTCGCGCCTCCGGGCGGCTCGGCCCGCCTCTCGCCGCGCGGCCGGCCCCCTCTGCATCCGCGCACGCCGCAGGACCGCCCCCTACCCCGGCCTCGCTGCCCGCCGGGCCCGCGCAGGTGCTTCCGCGGATCGGACCTACGGAAGTCGGCAGGAAGGTCGTCGCTCCCCTCAAGCCGTCCCTCTTCCGGCGGCCGCGCGGCACCGTGGTCGAAGGACCGGTGAAGCTGCCGCCCAAGCCGATGCCGCCCGTGGCCGGCCGGGCGCCGGAAGGCGCGCAGCCACCCTCCCCCCCGGGTCCCCCCCTGCCTCGGGTCCCGGAGGCCCCGCCGATAAGACGGGCGGCGGTCGCTGCGGGGCCCTTCGCGCACCGGCTGCAGTCGCTGTTCGACGACCGTCCCGAGGCCGTCGAGCGCCTCTGTGCCGCCATGGAGGCGCGCGCCGCGGTGAGCGGCCTCCCCGCCGCCCTCGAGGAGCTGGACCGCGAGCTGTCGCAGCCGCGTTGGAAGGGCCGGCGCGCGCCTCCGGCCCAACTCGGGCGCCTCGCCGCCGCCGCGCGAGCGCAGCCGGAGCCCTGGAGGGCCGCCGCCGGGCTCCTCCTGACGAGATTGCGCATCGAACGCGCGTAAGTCCGGGGGGATTTTTCTTGTGGCCGGATCCACTCCGGGGGAGTCTCCCCCCGATGGTGACGCGCAACGTCGCAGCGATTGCAACCCCGGTCCGAAGGGTGCTAAAGGGCCGCCTTTCAAGTCCAGACCGGCACCCGGACCTGGAGTGCTTTGCATGAAGATCGCTCTGAGCCCGCTGGAGAAGTTCCGAGCGGCGGGCAAGTTCCTCGATTGCACCTTCAACAAGCGTCCGCTCACGGTCAGCATCGAGGTGACCAAGCGCTGCAACGCGCGCTGCGACTTCTGCGACTATTGGAAGATTACCGACCGCGATGAGCTGACCGACTTCACCGACGTCGTGCGCCGGTTCGATCCGCTCGTCGTCGTGTTCACCGGCGGCGAGCCCATGCTGCGCCGGGACCTGGTGCCGATCGTCAAGTCCATCAAGGAGCTGCCCGGGTTCCGATACGTGACGCTCCTCACCCACGGCGGCTTCCTCTCCGAGGGGAAGATCAAGGAGCTGGTCGGGGTCGGCGTGAACCAGATCAACATCTCGATGAACTACCCGGACGCGCGGCAGGACAAGGAGCGCGGCATCCCGGGCCTCTTCGAGCGCCTGGAGCGGACGGTCCCGAAGATGGTGAACGAGGGCTACAACGTCTTCACCTTCGCGTCGATGCTGATGGTCGACAACATGCACGACGCCGAGCCCCTCATCCGGCTGGCCCACGCGTGGGGCATCAACATCTGCTTTTCCGGGTACAACGACCTCAAGAACGGGAACCAGGCCCACTTCGTCTCCAAGCCGAAAATGGACGAGTTCCGCGCCGTCTGCTCGCGCATCCTCGCGCTGAAGCGCGAGCTCGGCAACGTGATGACCTCCGACTACTTCTTCCAGACCCTGCCCACCTTCTACGAGCAGCGCGAGATCGGCGGGTGCAAGGCGGGCAAGATCATGATCCACGTCACCCCCAAAGGGATGGTGCAGCCCTGCGCCGAGCTGGAGCCGGTGGCGCACTACTCCGAGTTCCTTCCCGGCAGCTACCAGGGACCGAACTGCGGAAAGTGCTTCGACGCCTGCCGCTCGGAACCGCAGGCTCCGCTCACGCTGCGGCGTCTCGGGGAGCTGGCGGGAGTGCTGTGAGCGAGGCAGTTCCCGATCCCGATCCCCGGCAAGGACTCCGCCGTTTCTGGTTCCGCGCTCTCGTCGGGCTCTGCGCCGGTCTTGCCGCCGCGGCCGGCGTCGCCGCGTACCTCGGGATCTCGCAGCGCGAGCTGATCGCCACCATCCACGGCGTGGCCGTGGAGCCGCTCCTGCTCGCAGCGGCGGGTGGGCTCATCCTCATGGGGCTGCAGGCCCTGCGCTGGTGGCTGGTGATGCGGCCCCTGCTCGCCCTGACGTACGGGCAGGCCTACCGCGCGCTGATGGTCGGCTTCGCCTTCAACGTGCTCCTGCCGGCCCGTGGCGGCGACCTCCTGCGCGTGCAGTACCTGGGAAGGCGCACCGGAGTGAGCCGCGCCAAGCTGCTCGGCACCGAGATCGTCGACTTCTGGAGCGATAAGTGGGGCTGGGTGGCGGCGTTCCCGCTGGTCTGTCTGCTCGGGTCGCCGCCCGCGTGGCTCTTCCGCGCGCTGCTCCTCATCGCCGCCGCGGTGCTCGGCGTCGGCGCGCTCCTCGCCTTGATGGGCAGCGGGCTCTGGCGCGGACCGCGCACGCCGGCCTTCCTCGCCAACCTGCGGGACGGATTCGCGGTGAACCACTGGAAGCGGCTCCTGGCGGTGGAGACGCTCGTCGCGCCGCTGCCCTGGCTGTGGGAGACTTTCGTCATCGCGCTCGCCGGGCATGCGCTCGGTCTCGACTTGTCGCCGATGCAGGCCTTTGCGGCGCTGACCGCGTTCAACGTCGCCACCGCGGTCCCTTCGCCCGGCAACGCCGGATCGTTCGAGGCGGGCGGCACGCTGGCGCTCGCCGCGTTCGGTGTTCCGAAGGAAACGGCGCTCGCGTTCATCTTCCTCTACCACCTGACGCAGATCGTCCCCGGATTCGTCGGCGGCGTGCTGGTCCTGGCGGTGGAGGGCCAGCACATCTTCGGCCGCGAGGGACTGTTCCGCCTGCGCCGGCCCGAGCTGCCGCTGGATCCCCCGGTGGTGCCGGAACCCGATCCGGGCCAGGCGCATCCGACGCGTCAGTGCACGAGCACGAACCCGGCGTAGTCCGCGGCGCTGATCGAGCGGGTCTGATCCCCGTCGCTCATCAGGCCCACGCCGACGAAGTCCGGCACGTCCCCTTCGAAGTGCGCGCGGAACTCGGCGGAAGGATCCACCTCCTCCTCCTTCCACACGTTGGTCGGGCCGCCGGACTCCAGCACCACCGTGTCCTGCACGACGAAGAGGTTGCGCTTCTGGTCGCACACCGCGCCCTTCACCCCCTCGGTGCTCCAGACGTACTTGATCGAGTACCACTTGAGGCCGCGCTTCCAGGAGATGTAGACGACCGCGGCGGAGTCGCCGAGCCCGGGGACGCACTCGTTCCCCTTCGTCGGCAGGACCAGCGCGCGCCACTTCCAGCGCACCGCCTTGGTGCGCTGCCGCAGCGAGTCCGGCACCTCGGCGGCGAGCGTCACCGTCTCCAGGGGAGGCCGGTAGACCGCGCGGATGTACGAGGCGTCGGGGTCGTCGATCAGCCGGTAGTAGCTGACCGGGCCGGAGTATCTCTCCACCACCCTGAAAGAGTGGACGTCGAGCTTCGTTTCTGCGAGCTGTGGCCGGTTTTCCTCGGCGGAAGTCGTGCTGGCGGGGCTCGGTGCCTCCGCGGAGGTGGCGGCCAGCAACAGCGGGAGCACGAGGCCAAGGCTGGTCGGCCCGAGGTTCACTGGCGCCGCAGCTTAGCGGAGACCCGTAATTGCGCCAGTCCTTTGAAATGATGGTAGAAGCCCCCGCCATGCCGGAACCCGACGTCGAGCTGCGCGGCCTCGCGCCGCGCTGGGGAGCGGCGTGCGCGGCAGCGGTGGCGCTGTGCGTCGCTGTGGGCCTGTGGCTCCGCTTGCGAGGGCTGTCGGCCGAGGGCTTCGGCGACGACGAGGTGCACAAGTGGCTCGCGGCGCTCCGCTACCTGCACGGCGACCTGTCGGGGGACGACGTCGAGCACCCCATGCTGATGAAGGTGTTCATCGCCGCCTTCGCGCTGGTCGGCAACCGGCTGGGCTGGGCGCCGGAGACGATCACCCGCCTGCCCAACGCGCTGGCGGGCGCGCTCTCCATTTGGGTGGTGGCGCTCCTGGGGCGGCGCCTGTTCGGACGGGCGGCGGGCCTGTGCGCCGCCGCGCTCGCGGCGGTGTCGACCACCTACGTCGGCTACCAGCGCATCGCGAAAGAAGACACGCTCCTCGGCCTGTTCCTCATGCTGCTCCTGTGGTGCGTGGCGGAGGCCCGGGCCGCGGCGGAGGACGGCCGGACCGAGGCGCAATACCGGTGGGAGCTCGGCGGCGCCGCCAGCGTGGCGGGCATGCTCGCCTCCAAGTACTTCTTCTTCCTCACCCCGATCCCGCTCCTGGCCTACTTCTGGCTCCGCCCGGTCTCGTCGTGGCGCCTCCCCGCGCGCCGGTGGTTGCAGCTCATCGGGCTCGCGGCCGCGATCTGGATCTGCCTGGACTGGACGCCGTTCCTGCCGTCCACCTGGGAGTACGCGAAGACCTACACCACCGGGCAGCAGACCGTGCACGGCAGCCTGTTCTTCATGGGGCGCGTCTACCACAACCTGGTGGAGTTCGGGCTGCGCGGGACGCCGGCCTGGTTCTACCTGGTGTTCGCAACCGTCAAGCTCGCGCCGGTGACGGTGCTGTTCGCGGCCGCGGGGCTCGCCGCCGCGATCCTCCAGCGCCGGCCCGCGCACCGCATCGTGCTCTCCTGGCTGGTGGTGTGGTTCCTGGTGCACTCGGTGTCGGGATCGAAGTGGGGGCGCTTCTTCACCGCCGTGCTGCCCGCGTTCCTGCTGCTGGCGGGCTACGGCGCGGCGCTCGCCGTCTCTTGGATGCGCCAGCGCCGTCCGGCGTGGGCGAGCCCCGCCGCAGGGGCCGTAGTGGTGCTTCTGGTCGGCGGGGAAGCGCGGGCCGCGCTGGCGCACGCGCCCCACTACCGGCTCTACATCAACGCCTTCGGCGGCGGAGACGGCAACGTCGACTGGTTCTTCCCGCACTGCGACTATTTCGACACGGGCTTTCGCGAGGCGATCCAGCAGATCGCGGCGGGCGCGGAGCCGGGGGCGGAGGTGGCCACCGAGATCGAGTGGCCCGGCGAGTTGTACGCGGAGCGCTTCGGGCGCCCCGACCTGCAGCAGACGCTGGTGCGGCGCGGGCGCGCCTGCCGCTCCGGCCAGCCGTGTTACGTCGTCGTCCAGATCGGCCGGCTCTATTTCCTCAACGCGGACGCGGTGCGGTCGCTTGCGAAGCGAGAGCCCTGGACGACGGTGCGCGTCCGGGGCGAGGACGTGGTGAAGGTGTACCGCCTCCCGCCCGGCGAGTCGCCGTTCCCGGACGAGAACTCGCCGGCGCCCGCGCAGGCGCAGCGCCAGCTGTGAAGGATCAGAGGCGCGCGCACTTCTGGGACGGGTCGCGGGCGGCTTTCAGCTTCAGCTCCACGATGCGGCCGGTCGTCTCGTCCAGGGTCAGCTCCAGCTCCTGCGCGTCCTTGGTGCACGTGAGGCGGAACGCGCCCTGCTTCGCTCCGTCGCCGGGGCCGGCCGCGCCC